>Ga0315903_10000308_pt1 | contig 72836 bp, 95 predicted proteins | sample LakEriMetagenome_7_FD_203524 | JGI IMG/M metagenome (GOLD analysis project Ga0315903, IMG submission 203524) | Freshwater fungal communities from buoy surface, Lake Erie, Ohio, United States - Buoy 2 MA119 | ecosystem: Environmental > Aquatic > Freshwater > Lake | place: USA: Lake Erie, Ohio... | reverse complement strand
TCTTCCGTTTTTTTATAAAGCTTTAGGCTTTTTTCTGGGAAAGCGCCCTTCCAGTTGTCTCTTAGGTATTTGATCAGCAGAAAGTTGATATGGAAAGTTTTTAAAGACTCTATGTCACCGTTTTTTATTGCTGGGCTTATTTTTGAGTTAAATACGTCAGACCTTTCTCTAAAGTAGGGTCTGGCGGAAAGGACATTTCCATTTTGAATCAGAACCAACAGAATAAATTTCTTATAGATTTCGCGACACTGTTTTGGAAATTTCCAGATGGATTCTCTGAATTTTTTTTCTAATTCTATCAAAGTTTCGACTTGCTCGGATTGTTCGGTTCCATCCTTATTTTTATTAAGAGCAGAATTAACATCTTTAATTAAGCAATGATACAAAGATTCAGATACTTTTTCGTTGGCGCTCATCCTATTTCCTTAATAGGAGTTCCACTATGCTTATAGTATCTGATCCTATTTTTTAGTTGCTGTGTCATTGTAGATACATTATGAACATCAAAATCCCATATGACAGCTTTGTTTTTAGGCGGATGGAATTGCTCATAGCCAGAGCCAGTTAGTTTTCTTACGCTACGGCCCACCGCACCCTGTTTTGTTTTTATTTCGCTAGAGCCACCCTGCCAATTCACGCAGTGGTGTACCGGATATATATTGGTTCCAGTTGAAATGCAGGATGTGCCGATTAACACAGCAACCTCTCCTTTATTAAATTTTTCAACCTCTTCCTGTACATCCACGCTCTTTAATCCTAATTTTTCAAGTTCTTTCTTGTTTGTTCCGCTGTGCGCATAAGCATAAGGAACATTCAATAATTTTATAATATCAGCTATTTGGCCAAGCTCCTCGACCAAGACTAAAGTTTTTTCGTTTTTACTTGTATATACTGAGTTTACAAGCCTTACTATGAAGTTGGCAATATTACTATTTCTCAAAAAGTGAGCGCGTTTCATGGCTATTGGATCGCTCACCTTATATCTTTCCTTGTCTGACTCGATCCTTACTATTCTAAATTCGTGGTCACTTATAAATCCGCCATCTACGGCCTGCTTTGTTGTCAGGGTTTCCACTATCTTGCCCGTAATACTTTCCAATAGCTTTACGGATCCATCCCCCCGAGTGTGGGTTCCTGTAAAAAAGAACCTGTAAGGAATGTCGGCTAGGACGCCGTGACAGATTTCTTCTAGGCTTTCCGCAGCAAATAAATGAGTTTCGTCTACCAATAAAAGCTGTGCTGACTTTATATTGTCGTAGTGTTCGGTTCCGGGTTTTAGGGTGGTTATGCTTTTTGAAATACAAACCGTTATTTTTTTGTCGGTCTTTTTCTTTCCATCCCCAAGCATGCCCACATTTCCGCGCCCAAAATGGTGCTCGCAGTGCTTTACGATCTCAGAAAAAATAGATTGAGATGGGGTTACAATTAATGTTTTTAGCCCCATATTTCTAGCGATTGTAAGTATTGCTAGGGTTTTTCCTGCGCCGGTGCACAAAACTGCGCAGCCATGCCTTTCGTTTATTAATTTTTCAACCGTATTTTTTTGATAAGGATACAAAGAATATTTTGGTTGGTGCTGCCAAGCCATCGGCTTAAAATCTGGGTATTTTATTTTATTGACAACCTGAGACTCGAGAACAATGCCGTCTTCTATTAAATAGGGTATCGAGCCGGGTCTAATAAAAAAGCCGCCGTCGTCTTTATATACCAAGCAATGATTTACGGTTTTTTTTAATTCTTCGCATCTTGCGGACCATTCTGCCGGATTTTTTTGTTTAAACCATTGATTACTAAGAAGTTTTTTGTATTGAGTAAGATTTGACACATTTACATAAGACAAGCTTTTCTGAATAGATGCAACTGTTTGGGCATCCACATCTTTAAGGTAGGCTTTTGTCGGAGTTTCTATGTCAATTCTCATCTAACTTTATAGTATCACAAGATATTCTTTTTTTAAACGGTGATAGTATTAATCGAGAGGTACATTTAAAATGGCAATTAGAAAAGTTAAGACATCTCCTAAAATGTTCGAGTCAGAGCACAATAAGCTCAAGCAACATGTTATTAAAACAATGTCGAGAATTAGTCAGATAGTAGGTTCAACATACGGACCGGGCGGAAAAAACGTCCTTATTGAATCCGACTATCCCGGAATTCCAAATAAAAACACTAAAGATGGTGTGACGGTATTTAAAAGTCTCGGTGCCTCAAATCCATACGAACATCTTATTATTGAACAGGCTCGCGATGCTGCCCAGCGTACCGCGTCAGAAGCCGGAGATGGCACTACCACCGCCACCATACTCGCTGCGGCCATGGTAGAAAATCTATATTCTTTCTGTGAGTCCAACCCAAAGTATAGCCCTCAAAAGGCGGCCAGAGAGCTTTCTAAAATTGTTCGGAACAGACTCATCCCTAAGATCCAAGATCAGGCGATCAAGGTGAATGGTGAAGAAGATAAAGCTCTGCTCCGCATGGTTGCCAAGGTTTCGGCAAACGGCGATGACGATATGGCCGATGCTGTTATTAAGGCGTTCGAAATGATTGGTTTCGGTGATTCTTCACATGTGACAATCAAAGAAGTGAGCGGCGCATATGGATATGAAGTAGATCCTATCGAGGGTCTTCCAATTCCTATCGGATTTGAGGAATCGATGGGCAAATTTCACACAATGTTTATCAATGATCAGGCAAATCAAAGATGCTTCCTTGATAATCCCCTTTTCTTGCTCTATGACGGTCAAATTTCTGATATGATGACTGTATCTAATGTGTTGACCAAGGTGGGTATGGCTTATACCGAAGGCGACTCTGAAAAGAAAAACGTGGTTATTTTTGCCCACGGATATAGCGAAAGTTTTTTGACACAGCTAGCAATTAACTTTCCAAACCCAAACACGATCAACATCGTGCCTATGACAACACCCCTAGCGCCATTCGCAAATTCTCAGCTTCAGTTTTTGCTTGATCTTAGCGCATTCACCGGAGCTAAGGTGTTTGGCCTGCAAGACAAGGTTGCGGACGCTAGAATCGAGGATCTTGGCAATGGGATGACAGGATTTGAAGCCTATCGCTTTAGAAGCACTGTTATTGGTGACTCCGATCCTACAAATGTCGAGGTGCGCGTAGAAGAGCTTAAAACCCAAAAAGACAATGCTGCTTCTCAGGCAGAAAGAATGTGGCTTGAGGAAAGACTTGGTAAGATCACCGGTGGTATTGCCAAGATTACAGTGTACGGTGGCTCTAACGGAGAACTGAAAGAAGCTCATGACAGAGTTGAAGATGCGGTGTGCTCTGTTAGATCTGCTATTTCTAAGGGTGCTCTTCCGGGCGGATGTCGCGTGTTCACAAACCTTGCCCTTGAATTGACAGAAGATCCCAATGCCGGAGAAGTGGCTCATGATATTTTGGTGCCAACCCTCATGACTCCAATCACAAGATTGTTGGATAATGCGGGCTATACGGAAACTGAAATAGAAAACATCGTTACAAAAATGATAGAGGATAGAGTTTCTGTATACGATGTTGAAAATCAAGAATTTGGATTGCCAGAAGAGCTTGGGGTTTTTGATGCTGCTCCTGCTGTAGAAGAAGCGCTTAAAAATGCAACAAGTATTGCCGCGATTCTTGGGACGATCGGCGGTTTGGTGGCCTATCCTAGAGATGAAGCTATGGAGAGATCAGAAGCTTCTGCGGATATGGAATTCCAGCGAATGGTTGAAAGCCCGCTTGCATATAAAAATGAAGCAAATGAGCGCGGCTAATATTGCCTAGGTATGAACATACCAGAAGAACAGCTACTTTTATTATTTAGGTCTTCTCTTGACGCTCCTCCTAACTCAAAGGAGGAGCTAAAGAACTGGATTTATGTTTTTCTGGGGCTCGACATACCTGATACGCATCTTCCTGACGAAGACTCTAATGCCAGCCCTATGGAAGCTTTGTGGCTTTCCTACGAAAATTATAGAAATAATCGTGGGGATGAAGAGCCCGGCTACATATGGCTGGCATCTCGAGACTCAATGAAAACTTTGGCAGCCTCTATCTTGGCTGTCACGGTTATGGTTTTTTTTAATGCATCGATATGCTGGCTTGCTTCAATTGAGCCACAATCAAAAATTGCCCTAAGCAACGTACAATCTTTTATTCAAAAACTGTCAAAATATCTAGAATATTGCGACAGAACAGTGGAAGCCAGTAACGCTAGAACTCTTGAGATTACTACAAAGAATGGTTCAAAGTCTTCTGTTACTATCCTCGTCGCAACGATGGCATCAGTTAATGGTAAGCATGTGAATTGCGTATTTGTTGACGAGGTTGATCTTCTAAGAGATCCTCGAGTTTTGGACGAGGTTCAGGCGGTTGCATCCCTGATCGGCAATCAATTTCCCCTTAAAACATATTTCTCTACTAGAAAATTTGCGTTCTCAAACATGGAAACTCTCGTACAAAAAAGAGAATCCTTGGGCCTAAGATTGTTGAAGTGGGACATTTTGGATGTTACCGAAAAATGTCCCGAATCAAGGTATAAGCCCGAAGAGCCAAAGGTTGTCCGCTATATCCACAGAGACCCGCCACTAAGATCTTACACGCAAGAAGAGTTTGATTTGTTGGCTGAGGTCGAGCAAGCACAATATAAAAAAATAGAGGCTTATTCTGGGTGCGGAAATTGCAAGCTTTTGCCTCAGTGTAAAATGAGGCTAGCCCACAGAAGTCCTGAGGACAGGGGCAAGTTGTGGAAAAAGATAGACCACACAATAAACATGTTTAGGTCAATGTCTCCAGACATGGCAAATGCTCAGTTGCTATGCAGAAAGCCGTCGCAATCGGGTCTCGTATACCCTAGGTTTGAAGAAAGGCTCAATTCTTATTCAGTTGAGGATGCGTATTATCAATTTACCGGCAACAGAGTGTTAGGTATCACCCTTGATGATTTGATTGCAGAGCTACACAAAAACGAAATAGCTATTTATGTTGGCGGTGACTGGGGTCACACTGCGGCCCAAGCCTTTGTTATAAGCGCCGTCATGCCCGGTGGGGAATGGTGGATTTTAGATTCATATGCGATACCGGGCCTTGAATTTGACGACATCCTTACGCTCGGTAAAAAAATAAGGGACAAGTACAATCCTAGAAAATGGTTTATGGATACCAACCAGCCAATGTTTATTAAAACATTTAATAAAAATGGTATGAAATGTGCCGAATTTAAAAAAGATGTTGCTGGGGGAATAGAAAGCGTCAGGGCCCAAGTTGTGGATTCAACGGGCAGAAGAAGACTTAAGGTGATTAAGCACGAAAGAACCGAAATACTTTTTGAAGGGTTTAAGAAGCATCACTTTATAATCGATAGCTTGGGAAAACCAAGTGGGGATCCGGATGACGGAAATCCTTGGTCCGACGTAATGGACTCCATGAGATACAAAGGACAAAATTTATTTGGGACCAAATCTCAAAAGCCTATAGTAGTCGCCGCCAAGGAAGCGCCCACCCCTATGGTAGCGCAAAAAACGTCAGAAGAAACCAATAGACAACTTATGAAAAGTCAAATAAGAACATTAACGCAAGAAACCAACACAGGAAAAACCAAGAAGAAAAACGGATTTCATTGGAATTTTTAGGTTTGAAAAGCCCCAATCTTTATATATAGATTACTTTCCCAAGAAGGCAATAAAATGAGTAAATTCAATATTTTAGTAAGTTTGCAGTCCTACAAAGATGTTAATCCAACGAACAACCCCTCTATGTCTCATTTTAAGTGGACCCGCGAGCAACAGGGGCTGTCCTCGGAAAAGCCGATCAGCCAAGAGCTTTCCTTGGCTCCATCTGAGAACAAAACAATATTTGATGGGTCTAGAATCCTCAATCACGACAATACGACAGTATATTCTTTGAGCAAAAAGCCTCTGGTTTCAAATACTTATGTTTTGTCTTGGGAATCCGGTACAGCTCCTGATTTTAGAACAGCCAGAACGTCCGGGGCAGACGCTACGACTGAAATAACGCTCAGTAAGAACGGCAGCCTTGTTGTATTGGAAAGCACGGACGGGACACCCCTAAACCTTATTGCAGGAGGAGTTACCGTAGGGGATTTAATATCTTTGGGTTCGGACTTTAATATTGCAAACCAAGGTGTATTTAAGGTGCTATCCGTAGCCACCACCTCTTTGTCATTTGAAAATGTCAATGCAGCTCCAGAAACACTTGTGCTTGGCGCCAATTTTGCATCGGACATTGAAATTTTTGGATCTTCTGGAGTTCAGGTTGGCGACACAATGAAGATTTCCGGAGGCTTTTCTCCTGTATCAAGAGAGTCCTTTGAAATAACTGCGGTATATTCAGACAGAATAGAATTCTTTTCTTCAAAAACGCTTCCCGAAGAGCTGCTTGTTTTGACAGATGACATTAATATATACTCAGCGGCTAAAAAATTTATATACATAGAATCTAGTGATAGACTTATTTTGACAATAAATGGAACATCCCAAGTAACGGTAGAGCCATTTGTTGAGGTTTCTGGAAACAAGCCCGGAATGTACTTTCAAAAATCTACAATATGGAGCTTGGCCTGCAATAATGATAGTATAAATACGGCTACTATTTATGTAGCAGCTATTGAGTAATATGTCAAAGAAATCTAACATAATATTTGCTTCTGGTAAAATACCAGAAAAAGCCGCTAAAGAGTCTGGGATTGAAATCCTAGAGAAAAATGACTCTGGCTATATTTCCTATGCCATAAAGCAGGCTACAGGGAAAGCAAAAAAGGTAACCTCACCTCGTCTTGCCCTGACGGAAGATCCTTATAAGTCCAGCCAGTACGGTGGGCTGTATAAACAAAAAGGGAATATCCTTCCTGACTACATCAAAAAGCAAATCAGAGTTCAAAACTCTCTTGTTGCCGCAATCCTTAGGGCTCGTGGAAACATGGTGTCCATGTTTGGGCACGTAAAAAGAGATAGGTTTGACGTTGGCGTAGAAATCGCTATTAAGCCTGAGTTTCTTCCTTATATCAAGACAGAGCAGATGGAAAAGGTTAAGGAAAGAATTACAAAAGCTGAAAAAATACTTCTTAATTGTGGCCATGTTGGCGGACTCGCGAATGAAGAGAAAATGAGTCTTTCTGAGTTTTTCGATCTTCAGGCTAGAAACGGACTCACCTTTGGTTGGTTTAGCACCGAAGTTATTTACGACAGAAACGAATCAAATGAAAAAGTTTTTAATAGATTTCGCCCTACCGATGCCGGAACAATCTATTACCCAAGAACAAAAAATGACGACAAAGAGTTTGATTCACTTAGAAAGGCCGCAATAGAAGCTCTTAAAAAAATCAAGGGTGTAAAGATAGATATTGATCTAGATTCCTTGGAAGAAGATAATTACACATATATTCAGGTTATCAACGGTATCCCTCAATCGGCATTTGCTCCCGACGAGATGATCGTTACCAACCTATACCCCTCTACGGACGTTGAGCACAATGGATACCCCATTTCCCCGATAGACACCTCGATCGCTTCCATCACGACCCATATGTCAATTGACACATACAATAAGCTGTATTTCCAAAACGGAAGGGCGGCAAAAGGTATGCTTGTTGTCAAGAGTGATGAGATTGATCAAAGCACTGTTGATAACATGAAGCATGAGTTCTTTGCTTCTATTAATGGAGTTAATAATTCCTTTAGGGTGCCTATCTTTGCTATATCTAAAGAAGACAATGTTCAGTGGGAGCCGATGGTGTCTAGCTCCGGAGATGGGGAGTTTCAGTTTCTTTACGATCAGGTAGCTAGAAACATTCTTTCGGCATTCAATATGTCTCCAGATGAACTTCCGGGGTATGGGCATTTGTCTAGAGGTACAGCCCAGCAAACATTGTCAGAATCAAGCAATGAGTATAAACTCACCGCAGCTAGGGACACTGGCATAAGACCCCTAATCCTCAAATTTCAATCGTTTTTAAATGAGAAGCTGTTTCCCCTTATCGATGCGGAACTTTCTCAAATCTGCTCCGTAACTCTTTCTGGCCTTGATTCTCAAACAAGAGAGCAAGAATCGTTGCGTCTCACACAAGAAATGCCACTCCATTACACTATGGACGATGTTCTTAGTGAGGTAGATAAAGACCCTATTGGCGAGCGCCTCGGCGGAAAATTTCCGATGAACGAGCGCTGGCAAGTGATAGCTGATAAGGCGGTAAAGATCGGGGAACTAAAGTCAAAGCTTTTTGACGATCCTGCAGCAGAAGTGGATCCCCTACAGCAATATGTCAGGGATCCTTTTTGGATGCAGTCAATGCAATTTATAGCTCAAGTGAATCCGACCGCTGTTCAGGCTTTTTTCTCTTCTAAGCCCTATAGCTTAGATATATTAAAAATGCTTGTTTCGGATTCTATAGAAGAGGAGTTAGAGTGATATGAATAATAAAGTAGATTATAAAAAGAAATATCTCGACCTTAGATCCAAGTTCATTTCTTCTTTGGATGTTGCGTTTAGGCTTGGATACGAACAAGCATCGAAAGAAGCAGCTATTCAGCAGGCTCAAACTCAAATGCAACAAATGGCACAGCAACAGCAAATGATGGCGCAACAGCAGGCCATGCCTTCAGGGGCAGACCAGCAAATGCTTGGCCAGCAGCCTGAAGAGGGGCAGCCACAGGGTGATCAGGAAGGCGCTGGAAATCAAGTAGATGACTACATTGCTCAAATAGAAAATTTGGTAAACAAGACAGAAAATGTTCCTGAAGATCTTAAAAAAGCGATTCAGGGGATTAAGGCCGTTAAAACAAAACCTAATTTTTCTTTTAGCTATACCCACAATTTGCCAGAACATCAAAAAAAGGTTCTGACAAAGCAAGAAGAAATAGTGGAAAGTCTTATGAAGAAATGGGACGAAGAAGCTAAAAGCGCAGCTAACGATATTGTTAAAACTGTAAAATCCGTGTAATATGGCAAAAGGCCTGCCCTCATCTGCAAAAAGGTTGATAAACTCTGTTGTCGAAAATCTTTTTGACAGGATGGCGCTAAATCTTCTTGGTGATATACCAGAATTAAAAAACAGAAAGGTTGCTTTTTTTAGCACAAGCCCAAATCTTGGGCTTGCAAACCTATTTGTTCAGGTTTTAAATAGAAATCCAAGTCAGTTGGAAGCCGATATTTTAAAAGGTCTTTTGACCACAGCCCATACCTACCTAGAATCACTAAAAAACAAAACAAAAGCGTCTATTGAAACAGAGATAGATGCCTACATAAAAGACAAAAACACAAAAAAAGAGCCTATATCTGAGTTAGATGTTCACAAAAGCATTTTGGAAGGCTTGATAAAAGCTAAGAATCACATAAAAACTATTGCGGACACTGAATCAACAAAGACTAGAAACATTGCCCAGACAATGCAGATCACTAGGGTTGCCGCTGATATGAATGTTTCAGATCCAAATGTAATGTTTATATGCGTTCATGACAACAAGCTTTGTGAAGAATGTGAAAGGCTACACCTTATGGAGGACAAGAAAACCCCTAGAGTGTGGAAACTCAGCGAATTGGGATACGGATACCATAAAAAGGGCGACCCTAACCCAAAGGTTGGCGGACTGCATCCAAATGAGCGCTGCACACTAACTTTTTTAGCGCCCGGATATGGTTTTGTTAGAGGAAAAGTGTCATACATATCTCCAGATCATGATGAGTATGTAAAACAAAGGAGCTAATATGCATCCAATAAAAATTTTGCTTTCTTTGCTTTCAACTATATTCAGCGCAAGCAAGAAACCCGACGAAAAGAAAATTGCTAAAGAGCCTGCCCCTGCCTTGCCAAAGACGGATGACAAGCCTGACTGGAGCAATCCAAAAAGCAAGATAAGCAAGTATTTTACAGTGAATGATGCTCTGATTCTGAGAGAATGGAAAAGGCTTGCTGACGAAACCGACGGTTTAAATGATGAAATCAAATCTAATATCCTCCTAACTGCAAAAAAAATGGATATTATAAGAGAGTATATAGGTAAGCCGATATTGATTAAATCTTGGCTCAGACCTTCTAAGTACAATGTTTTCATAGGTGGTGCCCCTAAAAGCGCCCATATGGATGGATTGGCTGTAGATTGGTGGACGGATCAAGATGGCGATGGATCCCTCACGGGGAAGGATTGTGACGAACTTAAAAGTTTGCTGATGCCGAAGCTCGCCGAGTGGGAAATAAGAATGGAAGATAATGGTAAGGGCGCACGCTGGGTCCATATAGATTTAAAGCCGGTAAAAAACTCTAGATTTTTTAAGCCATAATGTCTAATATCAATAGAACAACCTCCAAAACATTTGAGTCCAATAGCGGAAACTTGATAAGGGTGGTTGTCAGCGATAGGGATATTTTTGTATACAAAAAAGACCCCGAAACTCTAAGAACAGAAAAGAACATCTCCGAAAGAGATTCCAATTTAAACTACGGCTACAGGATATATTTTGATTCAAATGACAATTTGTTCATGGACAGCTTATTTGCGGATGTGAGCAAATCTCCTGTTGAGCTTAAGACCAACACGCCGGGACACTTTTACATATTCAATTCAATAAACAAAATAAGTGCAGAAGTGGACTACTATGTAAAGCTGCATTTTAAAAAAATAGCAAAAACTATCTATCCTGATGTTGATCTATCACAGATACCTGAAGACTTGTTTTTGTTAGAGCTTGCTAAAATGAGTAGCCCGTTTTTGAGGTCGCTCCCATGCAATATAGACGCCCAAGGATCTAAAAACTTTTTCTCTGTTAAGAATAGGGGTCTTGGGTACAAAGAAATAATAAAAAAATACACCGGAGTGGACTCAAAAAAAATGTTAAAGTCCATCTGGTCTATTCTTATTTATAGAAAGACTAGGGATGGGGCCCAAGAGATAAACGAATCGATCATAAGATTTTTTGGCGCTTTCTGTAAAAATGCTGGACCTGACTATACCTATCAATTCATAGAAAAATTCGCTCAGCTCGACACAAATTTTGGCTTTTATTGTCCGTACTACATAACGGAAAAGACTATAAAGCCACTTTTTAAGATAGCCGCTCCTAAAAAAATAGTCAACATTTTATCTAAAGACGTTTACGACACTTCTACATACCTAAGCGATGTTTTGGGCATGTTAAATCAATATGAAACAAGGGAAAGCATCCCCCCCACCCTGAGGGAAGAGTATCCGGAAGGTCTTACAATAGAAGACAACTTTTCTTCTTTAAAAGAATTGCATGACAAAATTATGGTCAAATACAATTCAATAAAAATAGAAGAAAACAAAAAACCAATTCTATGCAATCCAATATATTTGAAGTTAAATGAGCAGAAAAAGTCAGAGTTTTCTTTTTTTGTTCCAGAAAACACCTCTGAATTAATTAGATGGGGTATTCAGCTAAACATATGCATAGGAAGCTATTGCGAAAAAGCAGTTAATGGGGATACGCTGCTTTTAGGCATTTTAAAAAACAAAAAAATTGCTTATTGCTTAGAGTTTATGGTCGATAAGAATAAACAATTTTGGACAGAGGGCACCGAAATAGATCTATCTAATGGCAAAAACAAGCCACTGCCAGTTTTTAAGACCGTTGAAGATTCTTGGAATAATAATGCAGAGGGTTGGTCTTACACTTACCCAACAAAAACGGTCCTTATGCCAGAAATAGTTCAGCTAAAGGGTGAAAGGAATTGCTCGGCCACAGACGAAGATAAAGCCGTTATTTTAGAAATGATAAAGGCTTGGAGTGTTGAGAACAGAGAAAGGTTTATTGAAGCTGATGTCTCTGTGTCTGACGGCTATATAGGTATATAAATAAAAAAGGCCGGTTTCCCGGCCTTTTATTTTTTTGTTTTTAGTATCTACTAAGGAAGATTTACTGGATCTACTTCCGACTGGTCTCCAGACTCATCGATCAATTTCAATCCAATCATGTTGATGGAGAACTTGCTGGTCGCTCTGGAGTTAACGCCTTGGTTGTGATTGCTAGGTACGCAATCAACCATGGTAGCGATTGTCTTGCCGGTCTGTCTGTCGACAACAGTGATGGTGATCCCTTGAATGTTCAAGAAATCTTGATATTTTGGGAATTTAGGAAGAACATGGATACCGCTATCCACGATTCTAAATCCACTCAAGCTAATGTTTACTGGCTCGAACGCAGTCGGAGCTATTTCAGCAGGGCCCGCTCTGCCAAGAACATAGATTGGTTCAGAAGACATGCCTCCGCTCCAGCTGCAGCTATCAAAAACTCCGGCCAAAACATTGTCGATATAAATTTTGGCTCGGCCACCTGTTAATACTTTACTCATTTAAAAATCCCCCTTATGCGGACTGTTGAACTTGAGAAATTGTGAAGTTGATAGGAATGAAATATACAGTAGTGGAGATCTTAACTTCAAGACTGATATAAATAATTCCGCCAGCAATGCTCACCTTAAGGTTTTTATACCCGAGTGGCGCGTCATCACTGCTTGTGATAACTTTGATTTGCTTGTAGGCATCCATCTGAGTAGCAACAAACGATTCTACAACCGCTCTGTTCACATCAGCAAGGCTCTTACCAACAAACGCCTTTTGACAAGCGTCAGCAAGGTTGAGAGCAGCTATATCGCTAAGATAGGTAGCCTGAATAGAGTTGTATACGAAGTTGTTATCAAATCCGTAAGTGGTTTGGTCAGAAACCCACTTAGATCCAGAGGTGTCCTTCTGGAGAATAAGCAATCCAGACTCAAGCGCTGTTTCGATATCTCCGGGATTTCCGCTATCAAAGCCGGTAGGATCCACAAAGCTGATCAAATTAGCAAACTTATTGGTTATACCTTTGTAAAAGCCTGCCGCCTGCATTCCCGCTGCAATAACAGCACCCATCCAAGGAAGGAAAGTGTCTGTTCCGTTTGCCGAAGAAGCTTGGACTTTTTGGAAGGACAAGCTGCAACGATAATGAGCAAGAGCCTGTGCTTTAGACTGGGTATCTACAAAAGATCCCCAGAAAGAAAGTACGCCGAGGCGGTTTCTTTTTAGTTTAGCGGAACTCATCTTAATAACATGAGACTTCACTGCAGCATGTACTGCGTCAACAGTATAGGCCGAAGAAGAATCTGTAAGACCTTCTGCAATATCATCGGAGGCGTCTCTAGAAATTAGAGGTACAACAAAGTTCACCTGAACGGATTCAAGCTTAGCCAAGCCGTCAAGAATGTCAGAGCTAGAGGTTCCGCCCTTTGCTCCACCGGACAAGAATGCTGCCGAGCTAGGAGATGGGAGGCCTTCTGTTTCAGATGCTGCAAAAGATACTGCAGGGATATTAGAAACAGCTTTTTTGAAATTAGCAAGTGATTTTTTAACTCTTCCCGGACGAACAGTGGAAGAAGTTGAACAAATACCAATCGCTGTCACCTTATCAAGGTCCGAAGGCTTAAGTTGAACGCCAGCAGTTGTGGCGAGAGCTTTGTACCCAGTCTGGCTGTTGATGAAATCAACAAGATCAGAAACGGTCTGATACTGGGAAAGATCTATGGAAAGGTTTGCTCCAGAACCGCCTGTAACCGATGTGGTGATAGCGGTGGCAGAAATTGTAAGAGTTGCAGTTGTTCCTTGATATCCAATTTCCAACGCAACATCGCCCGCAGCGGCCACTGTTTGATTGAGGCCTATGTCGCTTCTTACTACTGAAAGCTCAATTTCAGACTCTGCAGCGCTCTTTGAGAGTCCCGCAGAAAGGCCCATAAGAGCCAAGTCGCCCGGAGTAGAGTCAACGAGTTCAAAAGTTTTTCCCCAACCTTTTCTGTAATTTCCAGAATCGGCGTCGATCTTTAGTTTAACAGTGTTTGCTGCAACTCCGCCGTAAGCACTGATTCCAGAAGGAAGGAGTGAGTTTAGTTCGACAAGAAGTGTAGCTAGGTCAGAATGGTCTACAGGGTTTGCACTCAAAGTAATAACTTGAGCCGCACCGCCATTTACGCGAATAGAAAAAGATGCGCCATCAAGAGCTGCGCCGAACGCAGGAACTGCGGTGCCGGTCTTTTCTGGGGTATCCTCTGCCTGACTTGCAACAATCTGAAATTTAATTTTGTTGCCGTCAACGCCATAATTTGCATCGCTCAAGGTGCCATAGTCAGTGTCGACCAATGCGCTTGCTTTTGAGCCGGCATTTGTTTTGATTATATAAATTCTTGTTGGGGATCCTGCAATATCTGCATCTCCGGATGGAGCGGATATTGCACGCATCGCTTCAACAATTGGACCAGAACGATATTTGGCTTCAACCCGATCGAACTGATCTGCTGTGAAAAAATTGTTTTTAATATCTTCATTTGCATAGCTTTCTCCGCCAGCTGCTTCGCCAACAAGTGCTACTATTCCAGTAGAAGACAAACCAACCGTTGTGCTTTTAACAACTTGGTTAATGTATGCACCCGGTATTGAGGTTGTGATAAAATCGGTTGTAAGTTTCTGAGCCACTTTCGTTCTCCTTAATCTATTTTAAAGATTGCTTTCAAATTATTTTGTTAGTAATAACAATAACTTATTTCTTTTTTAGTCCAAAATTTGCGATGCCTTCGTCAAAAAGTTCTTCCGAATCGCATCCGATGGCCTTAAGGTGTGCCCAAAGAACATCTTCGATCTCTTTTTCTTTATTGAAAAGTTTTCTGGATCTAGCCCAATATGCTTTAAAAGCTTCTTTTTTTTCTTGTTCTGTCATATCATTATCAGCCTTAAGTATCTTGAGTTCGGCCTGTCTGGCAATCTCGAGTTTTTCTTGAATATTCTCAGCCTTAGTTTGATTTGTTCTAGGTCTTGCCATATATACTCCTTATTTAACCTTTCCTTCTCTTTTTTTCAAAAATGATGAAAGCGGACGTTCAGACTTTGGAAGATTGGGTTTAGGCATAGACGAAAGCTCTTTTAGTGTTTCCTTAGCCGCCTCTTTTGCACCGGCAAAATCTTTCCTTCTGGCTCTAAGCCCCTGAAGACTTTTTTCTTGCGCTTCTTTGTCATCGCTAACTGAAACTATATCTCCGACACCCCTAGCATGCAGATCTCTATTTGTTCCGGGCTTTCCATGGGCTGGAGATGTGTAAACATTAGATTTTCCCATTCCCGGCATTTTGGGCTTGGGAATTTTTGGAGTTGGAGCAATAGCTTTTGCGGGAGCCTTTGGTGCTGGTGGCTGAGGGATGCCCTTAAATTCATTAAGCTGGGCGGTATTCTTACCGTCTGCCTTCTCTAAAGATTCGATTTTTTCTTTAAGAGCTTTTTTTGCGTTTTCAAGTATTTTAATGGCTGCTAGTTTTGCGTTCATATTATCTTTTCCACTTTCCTGACTTTAAACTTTTATTCATTCCGACCGCTTGATTTTTAGCGCTACGAAGATTCCTTCTGTCTTTAAGAGTTCTTAGGTGGGCCAACATTTCGGCTCTTTCTTCGGGGGTGAGATCCGCAATTTTTTCTTGCAGTGAGGCGTGTTCTTCAACTACATCATGCGCTGAATCTTCTGGAGATCCGGCTATATGTGGCATATCGTCTTTATACATTCCTTCAGACTTTGGAAGATTAGGCTTAGGCATTGCCTTGAGTTCGGCGAGTTTTTTCTTGTGGGTAGACTTTGCGCCTTCGAGGTATTCCCCACGATGGTGGACGCCTTTTTCAGTATCGGCGATTGAGAGCCCAATTTTTTCGTTAGAAGCAGAGTTGGCAGGATCCCATTTTGGATTACCGTCATGTCTTCGTTTCATTCCCCGAAGCTGACCTTCTTTGTTGGTATAATTCTCATGAAGAATCTCAGATGGGATTTTTGCTTTAGGGTCAGATCCAACCCAGTGAGGGGTACGCCAATGGCGGGATTCGCGGGCCTCTTGCTTTTCTCTTATCGTCTTGCCCTCATCAATCCTAGCCTTGCTCATTTCTTCAGACTTGGGGAGATTAGGCTTAGGCATTGCTTTTTGTTCAGAAATAACTTTTTCGTGAGATGCCCTTGCGACACCAGTAGGCTTGCCGGTAGATTCTATTTCGTATCCGGCTGTGCTAAGACCGGGAGCAGATTTAAATGGAGCTGTATGAACGCCCTTTACTGGGTCTCCGGCTCTGTCCCACCTTGCTTGCTGCTTTTCTTCTGCGGGCATTTTTTGATCTATGCGAGCCTTTTCCATTTTAAGCTCGCGCTCGCCCATAAACTTTTTTAGTTTTTGAACGCCCTTAGATGGGCCTTCAGACATATAAACGGCCCCTTTTTGTCCGGCAGCCGGCATAACGCCTAATTTTGCTTTTGCTTGTAGTTGTTTTGCGTCATGGAGTTCTTTAACGCTAGGAACATCTTTATGAAGAACATTATCTTTATCTACAGGAATATGGTTTTCTGGAACTTCAGCAACCATGTTTTCATCGTCTAAGTCAGCTATAATATGGTTTACAGCATGTTCCTTATTAATACCGTCAACAGCTTGCTTAACAAAAGGAATGTTTTGCTTATAAGCTTTGGCTATTGCCTTGTAGATGGCTTTTTTAAGATCATTTTTTATCTTGTCTTTATTGAATGCCATATCAATCCTTAATTGTTGTCCAACTATCCTCTTCGGTATTTAAAAAATCTAACGAATCTAGATTAGAAATTATTTTTATTCCTGCCTTTAAAGATTCGGAGCCTTGAATTTTCTCAGCAATTTCAACACCTTCTGCTATTCTATATGGTGATTTTACCCAAGAATTTTCTATCATGCCGCTCAATGTTATAAATCTGCTAAATACGTTTTCTCCGCCCGGAGTGCTCATGTACTGATTTGGAGCAAGATCTGAGCTAGAAAAAGAGCTTTGAGTAAACCCCCTAGCTTCCAAAAGAGACTCTTTGTATCTTAATAAAGAGTAGGAAACTATTGCATGAAGCCAAAGGAGTGTGGATGGATCGCCATGAACATGGCACCCTATCGTATAAGACTCTCTAAAAAACGAATGTTCTACCTTAGCTTCATAAAATTGAAACCTAGGAACAACCGCAAGTTTTGGAGCCGATATATTGAGGCCTGCCTCAACAAAAATACCGTCTTCTGCTATTTCTTTTATTAGGTACCCATCTCCAGTCGAAACATCTACCAAGATCATGTCGGGACGGATAAGCCTCGCCGATTTTATGGAAGGGGAGATACCTACAAATCCCGTGTCGTTATTAACTTCCGTTGGAATAAACGGCTTCACTACATAATTAATAGGCTTATTGATATCAGACGGCATCAAAATGACACTTTCGGTAGAGGTGTCTGCCAAATGCCTCATGTCTTCGATTTCGGAAGATCCATTTAATGCTATGGTAACGCACGGGAACTCATCCTTGTCATTTCTATATCTCAAAAGCACTTCAATTTTATTATTTTTAAACCATTCCTTGCATCGATCTATTTCTTTTTGACCGTAAACGCTCAAGGCAGGATCTTTGAAGTGACCCATAATATTGTCAATAAGCCAAGGATTGGATCTGATGTCATTCAGACCCTGCTCTATTGCCAACTTAATTACGGTGTCTCCAGAAAAAATCATTCAAGTATAAGATTGTGGCTAAAAACCTAAGATTTCTCGTATTTAGCCAATATGCTTGGCAGAATAGAAGTTTCAAATTCTTGCACTGACGCCTCAAACGCTTTGTCCATGAGCTTATATGCTTCAAGGCCGGGATAGTACCATTTGCCCTGTTGCTTATGTTTTTCTGAAGCAACGCGAAATGTCATAATGTCTCTTCTGATTGACCCAGAAGGTGTGCGGTGTTGATATATTGTCAGGCCATGAAATGTTTCGTATGAGGCTCTTGGAGTTGGAAGTGGGCTTGGTATATTAAGTGTGTGAAGCTTACCAATTCTGGGGCTTCCATCCGGATTTTTTTCTATTTTTTTAAAGGGTATGTTTCTAGACTTAAGCTCTTTTCTCAAGTCATTAACCAAGCTTTGATGGTGCTTTGACATCCTGTCCGGGGCTTTAGAATGCTCAAACGGAACGACTTTATATTTTGTCCCATCTTTTGCTATCTTGGGATTTTTTTTCAAGAGATCGTCGATCATGGACCCCGGATCTTTTCCTTCTTCAAGCCAAAGCATTTTTTCACTCAGGCTCACTATCCAAACGCCTTTTGATATTTCTTTATAGTCTAACGCGTTTATGTAGTCTTGTCTAGTAGAGTGCAATTTTTCATTTGCCAATTCCACTACTCGAGCATAAGTCATGGCGCTAAGCGCTTTAACGCCTTCGTACAAAGCTTCTTGTACCTTTTCGGCCTCTTCTTTAAATTGAGAGGCCAGCGCCTCTATATCTATTTCAAATTTTAGGCCGTCAGACATTAGAACCTTCTGTGCGTCAAGTCTCCGCCCTCATCTAAGGCGACGCCGATTTTTCGGTCTATGTATTTAACTCTTCCGGTTTGATTGTCTACAACCTTTTGACGACCGTCCATGGTTATAAAACCTTCGGGTCTTTTTGGCATAGCAATATGTCTTGTTGTGTGAACGGTCGGAAGCCTTCCTTTTTTATTTAAGGAGAGTTCTTCCGACCTCAATACTTTGGGGAGGATTCTTCCTCTTCGCCAAGATGGTCCTCAATGTTTGGACTTGCTTCTTCTTGCTCTGGCTGTTCTTGCTGATCTTCAGGTCCGCCAAACAAAGCCTTGGAAAGATCAAGCATAGTCTGAAGCATGCCGAGGGTTGCTTCATAAAGTTCTGGAGCTTGTTGCTGTATTGCCACAAGCTGATCTTTTTGATCTTTAAAAGCGGATAGCGTTGCGGCCACCTGCTTCTTCATTTTTACAATTTTTTGTCCGGGATCGGACATCATCTGATTTAAAGCTTCTGCTTCTGCTCCCGATTGTTCCTGATCATCTTCTGATTCAGGTGCGGACTCATCGCCTTCATAATCTTGAGCTTCGGCATAATCCGGCAGTTCTTCCGGATTAGTTTCGTCATTAGCCATCGGTAGCTCTTCTGTCTCATCGTCTTCAGAGTCAAGCTTATCGCTATCAGGAATTTCTATTTCTTCTTCATCCTGATGATCCTGACCGCCTTCCTCTTCACCATGCTCTTCTTCCGGAGACTCAATTACATTGTCTACGGCGCCCTGCATATCTTCGGCACTCATAGAAAAGTCATTTTCTGGATTTTCTTCAGATTCTTGATCGGATTCCGAGCCATATTGATCTTGGGAATCATCTTGATAGTCTTGCTCGTCACCATCAGAAAAATCTTCTGGGTTATAGTCAAAATCTTCAGATTGGTCTTCGCTATTATCGTCTTGATATTCTTGTTGTTGCGCTAAAGAATCATCTTCTGAATTTTCCTCAGAGGAATCTTCTTCGCCCATGTCGCCGTCTGCGGTATGTAAAAGATATTGTTTGTGCGAATCATCTGACATATCTTCAGAATCATCATAAGACTGTTCTTGGTCGTAACCGCCCTTGCCGTGCTCAGATTGAAAATTATCTGCACCTTCGGCTTCAGAATGATCTTGATGTGCGTCACGAAGAAGATCTTCTATTTCTTCTCCGTAAGGAACAACCATATCTTTCCCTGAAACTTTTCCGGCTAGAAGCGCTTTGCCTGCCTCTACAAGAGAGCTTCCGGTCCCTGCACTCAGCGAGCAACCGGTAATTTGCTTATACACTTCTCTAAGATGCTCAACAGAATCCAAAAGCTCATCTTCTTCTACGCCATCAATATATATGACAGCTTCATCTCCGCCAGAATTTACTACTGCGCCCTGATGGCTATTTGCCCACTCTCTAATTGCCTCAATTCCGTGATTGAGCCTATTAGAAAATTCGGCCAAAGCGTTTACATCGTTTTGCAAAACGCTTTCGTTTATTTTTTCGCCTATATCGTCGCCATCTACAGCAATAAAAACTCTATTCATAAGAAACCTTTTTATTCTTGCTTCTGAGTATATCAAGTAACATTTGTATATTTTCTATTTCCCAATTTTTGGAAAATCTAACAGAAACATTACCATCATCATTTTTTGTTAAGTAAACTTTACTATTTCTACTGTCGCCAAAACAGATGCAACCGGACCAAGCTCCCTCTTTGAAAATCGTTTCTTTGCAGTCAGGACACTGCACTGATTCATTTTTCTTCATTTCAATCTTAAAACCTTTTTTAGAATTTCTTTTTTCTAAAAAATTTTTAAGTTTTGCTTCGGAGACCTCGCCGTCACCGCTTTCGTCTTTATCTTTATCGTCCACAAATAGCATCTCGGCAAGTCTTTCTTTAATAAGCTTATCTATAGCCTCTTTCGTAGAAACACTTCCATTCAAAACATCATTTGCCAAGGTATTGGAATAGATCTTTTTATCGATCACTCTCTGCAAATCTGAAGATGTCTTATCGTCTATTGGATTTATATTTGAATCTAAATCCTCAGGATAATACATTTCAAATGTGGTCATTATAGAAAGACCAATACCGGGAATAGATCTATTCTTTATTAAACAAATCTTCTTTCCCTCTTTTATAATATCACCAACATAAACGTCGGCATCTTTTTTTGTCACTCTCAAAAAAGCTTCAACGCCTACGGGTATTCTTACTGTTTTTGTATCGCCCACTTCCATGGGATGGAGGTTGCTTTGCAAGAATGCAAGGATGGCTCTAGGCACTATCTGAAGGCCGGTGCGGATTTCTTCGTGGTCCAATACGACATTGGAGTTTGGCTTATAAAGCTCAAACTTTTTTAACTCTTCTAGGCCTTCTTCGCCAAGAGTCTCTTTTAGAAATATTAATCCGGATGGCTTAAAGTTCATATTATTGGCTATTAATAACAGTGCTGTCAGCTACAATCATCACCTTAAGATCAGAAGAATTTGTAATAACGTGTGTTTTGTCGAATGTAGCCAAATAGGTCCAGCTGTTAGGAGCGCATGGAACACCAACCAGTCCGGAGGCATTTGTAACGCCAATACCCAATGCTGTGACGGTTGAGTCGCCTAGGGTGGCGGCTCTGGCTGTTCCTGAATTATTATAAATTGCGAGAGTGAGCCCTTTAGAAGGCAATGCTACTGCAGATACGCTGGCATCTGTAGTGAATGTAGTAGATGAGGTTGGGATAGGGATGAGGTGATGACCCATCTCCATATTTTTTTGAGCACCTGTTTGGTGATTATATGTTAGCGCCTGTATAGAGCTAGGATCGTTAGTAGAGTTTATTTTAAGTTTTCTTTCGATCTTATTGGATGGATTCATGAATTTCTCCCTATTTAAAGATTGTCGTCCTCTTCATCTTCAAAGGCCGACATATCCACTTTAATTGGATCGGATGGAGATATTGATTCTGGAGGAGCCTGTCTGGTCCTGCTATCTTCTTTGCCATCTGGTTCGGTTTGAGTTGAGTCACCGTTATTTTTGTTTCTGTAAATATATTCTCTTTGAATTACAACATGATAGGGCATTCTTTCAGGCGACCTCACCCCATCTTTTGTGATGTTTGTCAACCTAACTTCCCTAGGAATATCAACAACATACCAGTGAGCTTTATATTGATATCGAATAGAATAGACGCGACCCGTCTTAGTCTCTGGGTCGGTTCCGGGGTTTCTGCCTTCCGCCAACCATTCCACATTCCCATCGCAATTTATTTTAAAATCGTACCCCTCATCGTAAATAATACCGCGACTATCTTGAATGAACTCGATTTTCTTTATTGGAAACATTGGAATGTCAATTCCAGTGGATGGGCTGTATTCCATCCTTTGGTAGTTAGATACTAGGTCATCGGCATGGGGATCGGCAATATATACCCTATCGCCCGGAACCATATAAATGCGGTCTGCATTCGATTGCTCATCGCCCTTATTGTAAAATCTTGGCAATATGAGCCTAGATGTGGACGGATCTATTAGCCCCCCATCAGAGTAAGAGCTTTTTTTAGAGTTGTCTACCATTGTTGCAGTGAAGCAGCCGGCTTTAATGTAAAGCATTCCATTTGAGCTTATAGTATCAAGAGAGTCGGGTCTTCTGTAGTCGCCTCTGTCTTTTAATCCTATGGGGGATGGTACTGCTTTCCAATGAATAAAATCTATGCCTAAAGAATTGATAAAGCTGTCGTTTTTCTCTAAATTAAACGATAGCTGAGGAAGGTCTCCCGATGGCGGAAGAGTGGGAAGTTGCGGTCCTTTAGGCTTGCGCTTACTCATCTTAAACCATTTCTTTAGCTAAAAATCTTTTTTTATCTACAACAACAAATTCTTTATTATTGCTTATGGCCTCTCGAGCAGAAGCTTTTCCTATAGAATGCGCCACCCTAACATCAATGTTTTTTTGCGGTCTTTGCAGAACGAGGGAATCATCTGAAAAAGTTCCCACGATTTTATTAACTTCTAGGCTGTTCTTAGTCAAAACAAAATCAAGAGAGGATTCGTTTTTTATTAAATAAAGATCGTGGCCAGCCTCAATCAATTTTTTTGGAAGAAGTTCAGTGAGCCCAATAGTTTCTGGCTCAAACCTTTCGCTTTTCTGCAAGGAAGGTCTGAATTCTCTAAAATTTTTTTCTACATTATATTTTGCAATTGCGCCGTGACTAGCTGCTGCCAGCACTTCTTTTTGTTTTTTGCCTTTAGGCTTTCCAACTGCGACAAAAAGGCCCCCTAGAGTCCGGATCATTTCTACGGGCTCCCCGTCCATCTCTCCAATGGTTTCCACTTTATCGATTTCTGATGGTTTCAATATCATAATTACACCCCACTTTTCTTAAAGATTACAATTATTTATGTTCTTCTTTAAATTCAATGGGTTATTCTACGGGATTATAATTTTTGAACTTTTTGGCATCTGCACTTTTTTTGGTTTTTTATTAACTTTTTGTTTTTTGTCTTCAGCTTTTATGCCAAGAATTTTGTTTCTGGCATTAATAACTTTTTGAACATGCCAATGACTGATTATATTTTTTCCTGCCTTTATGGCATTTTTTGTGCCTTGAACGCCATTTAACCAAGCGTGCGCTATGTGCGCCAAATTTCCATTAAAAATATTAGACAATCTATCATAATGAACAGAAGCGACTTCTTTTTGAAATTGAGGATTTTTATGCATAAAATCGGCCAATTGAGAGTCGGAATATTTTAGCACATTTTTATATTTATTAAGTGAAGATTTTTTAGCCACTAAATCTTTTACGGTTAAGGGCATCATTCCATATCTTCCAATTGCTGACGATCCGGCATTTAAACCTGTCATTACTGTTTCATGGGATGCCTTGTCTTTGTTGCCCGATTCAGTATCCGCAATAGATCTCAAATCTACATCTTTCTGTATAGTTTGACTTGTAGAATAGTCATTTTTAGGCGAAAAAGTTTGTTTTGGCTGAGTTATTGGCAGAGAAGTGGCTGCTACCAACCCAAGCATACCTAAAAGTTTTTTAGATGCAGAGGCTTTTTGAAGAGAGTTGTAAATCTGTTCTGATTTGCCAAACGGTCTGTTTTTTTGTCTCCATAGCGCTGCGCCTTCTGGAGTTTGAGCTTCAAGGTCTGGCACAGCCCTTAGTCCTGTCTTTGTTTCCATGTGATTGTACATGGCCCCAGCAATCCCTTTTCGCCTATGCTCTGGATGCACCTCTACTATATTAGCTTGAAATGTTCCGTCGTTCAAATCTTCTGCGGATAATTCTCCGACAACATTTCCATTTGAATTATGCGCTGTTACGGTATGCAATCCGTAAGCTCCCTCGCCTTTTGGAGCATGATATCTAAGAACATATTTTTCTTTTTTCCAGTCGCCTCGGGCGCCCTTTTTGAGTTGATTTTTAGTGTTTTCGGATTTTTTAATACCGCCTCCATAGTTAGCGTTCGATGTCATTGCCCGCCGAACATTCCAATCCTTATCATTAGCTAATTTTTCATGCAATGACGGATGTAAATTTTGATTTGATGCTAAAGCCTGCCGAACATGCGGATCCTCATCATTAGCTAATTTTTCATGCAATGACGGATGTAAGCTGCTATTTCCTGCCAACCTAAGGCGAACATACGGATTCTTATCATTAGCTAATTTTTCATGCAATGACGGATGTAAATTTGGATTTGATGCTAAAGCCCGCCGAACATCCCAATCCTCATCATTTGCTAATTTTTCATGCAATGATGGGTGCAAATTTGGATTCGATGCCAACCTAGCATTGATTCGAGGATGATTAAAACTTAATATTCGTTGAGTTGTTTGGTGGTCAATATAATTGTTTCTAGAAATGGCCTCAGCTGCGCTCACCCCAAGTCTATCTACTATGCGATCTAACATTTTTGGATGTATCCTATGCGCATGACTTTCTAAAAGATCGACAATAGGGTCATTATGATCAACCATCCCATCCTGCAATTTTTCAAGTGGTTCAAAATTAAAATCATGAAATTGACCAGATCTTCCAAATATAGGCTTTACATCATTTTCTTTTGCCGGCTTAATCTCATGAGGAGAGACAAGATATTCTCTTTCATTTCCAAATTTTTCGCTGGTGGCTTTTTTGGGGCCAGTTTCGTAGGAAAACCACAAATTATTTAGGGGAACCCATCGATGGTGCATGTGGATACCAAACCCGGTACTGGCTGCATCTGCATAGCTAGAGAGGGCGTGGTCCTTTCCCGGTTGTTCCGTATCCAATCCTCTGGTTAATGCAATATGTGGTTGGCCATCAATGTCTTTGATAGCATCTGGAAAATTATAGATGATTGAATTATGAAGCCTTCTTTTGTGGTCCAAGAGTTGCGGAATCAATTTTTGAGCATGGCTATCATAAAAATCGTTTAAATGTTTGGTTGTGACATCTCCATTTTTATGTTTAGCCCCACCCGCCTGATGAAGCTGTAAAAAATCAGAATCCATTTGATTTTTAGACTCTTGCGAGGCGGTATTGTATTTATCTTCGTTTTCTACCCTATGAACTAAATATTTTAATGCCAAAGATACGGGATGGTGTGGGCTATTTTTATAATGACGATAAAGTTGAGGGAGTCCAATTTGACCGTTTTCATCGCGCCACGCAGCTCTTGAAAAAATTGGATTGTCAGATTCTTCAGCTTTATTTAAATCCAAAGAATCATTATCAAGACGCTCTCTGTCGTGCTTTGCTTGGTCCCAAGGATCATCGAATACTATTTCTCCGCCATTTCCACTATCGTCGCTATCAAGATGTTCTCTATCGTGCTTTGCTTGGTCCCAAGGATCATCGAATATGGCATCGTTCATCATAGATAACAATGCCCCGTCACCATGTGGTGCTCCATGGCCTTCTTCATTGCGTCCCGACCCGGCATTTCCTCGCACGCCGCTGTGTCGTAAAAAGAGAGAAATACGGCGAATTGTAGTCTCGTCAGTTTTAGCAAGTCTTCTAAACTGTCGAAGCAATCCATCCTCAGTTCCCAATGCATCTCGTTCCGATTTGGACAGTTCATGCCCATTTCCATCAGAGAATTTATATGTATTTCCAAATTCGTCGGTGTAGCTTCCATTCAATCCATTATAAAACAGATTTTCTGATTTTACAAGACCTTTTTTAAGCTCATGTTTAAAATGGCTTATTCCTTTCCATTCCCCGTGCCTTCCGACATAAAGGCTCATTGATTCAGGGCTATGGACAATCAATTTAGCTTCAGGATGATTAGTTACCATTGCCTCGACATGGCGAAGCCTTGGCATAATAGGCCCATTTTTTTTGTTAGATCCGTACCTGACGTGACGGTATGGGTCGCTTATTATTTCATTTATAAACTGTTTTAATATAGGATGATGTTCGACGGGCTGAGTTTTTAACCAATCTCTAGCTTTTTGAATAATTCTAGTGTCTATTTCGCGCTTTAGCCTAGGATGAACATCCCAAACAATTTCTCCTCCGGGTATGCCTATTGCTTTTTTTCTGCCGTCCGGGGATGTCTGTCCAATAAGAGTTGGCGGCGGCTCTGCTTTTTCTAGAAATTCTATTTTTTCAAGTAGATCCGATTTCTTAGTATTCCAAACTTGTTTTTTGCCGGATTCGTGAGTGGACCAGCCACCGCCTCGCTTATTTGCCTTTTTTTTATTTTCAACCTTTTTTTTCTTTTGATGGGGGGTCATTTCACCCCAAGTCTGCGGAGTTTTACCAGAAACCTTTACTGTCGGTCTCCAGCCGGTTTTTCCGGATCCGTGATGAGTTTCTCCCTTAGGATTTGCCCACTTTTCTTTTACCCACCGCCTAAGATCTTTTCTTAGATTGTTTTCCAAATCCTCTGATTTGGTTTTGCTACCGCATATTTTGCCGGCCTGAAGGTGAACTACTGCGGAAGGATATTGCCATCCCTTTCTTCTTGAATATGCTTTTAGTTTTGTTTTACACTCTGGGCCAATTTTTCCCTTTTTAAGCTCATCAGCTAGGCCGGCTTGCTTAAGCTTTGAATAATATTTAGGATTTTCTGTGAGATGGTCTCTAGTAATTTCAGCAGCAATTCTTGGGGAGCTAGTGTGCTCCATCTCAACCTTATGCCCCATCTTAATTTCTTTAGGGCTGAATTGAGAATCTTTCTTTCGGTCTCCCTTACCTCCAACAATCTTTTCACTAGCGGCTAATTTTTCTTCTTTAGCAGAAAGATCTACTGACGGAAACATTTTATTATGATCTAGTTCATCTTTGTTATGAACTCTCATGGTATGATATTTTTTTTCCGCCTCATCATAAAACTCACGACTCATTTCAAAATCTTGATCGGTAGCATATGGAGCTAAATTAACTTTTATGCCGGGGACATTTTTTAAGCTTGACCAAGCCTTATGTCCATTTGGACTCAATAAGGTATCACTATTTAATCGATCAACTCCATGTCCGTGAATAAGCGTTGCGAGATATGCCTGCTTTCCCAATCCTTTCCCTTTTTGAGAGGGATCGGTTTGCGCCCAAGTAACTGTGTGCTCTTGTGGCATAGAATAGTCAGGGTGACCCGGTAAGAGCGCGGTTGTTCGCAATATAGATACAGATTTTCCCGTAGACGGGTCAACTAAGTGATGCTGAAATTCACCGTTTTCTTTTGAAGAAAAATCATCTCTTTGAAATTGTTTATAAACAAGACCGTTTGGCAACTCTTGTTCGTGGATTTGAGTCCATTTTTGGCTGGGGGTTTCTATTGGACGGGTAGGCGTCTCGTCGCCTTCATGTGGCGAATATTCGACGGGGGCTTTATTAAGAGGCTGTTGATCGCCACTCTCTTTGATTTCTTTTAAAGAGTCGGACATCATTTTACGATAATGCTTGTGACTATTCATGCCATCTCCCATTTATTATATTATCAGGAAGCAATCCCGCTTTTTGCTCTGCAAAAATGGTATTTTTAGGATTTGCCCTGTTGTGCGCGGCATTTTTCCCGTAGTTAACAGCGCTATTTTGCCCTAAGGTCTCGGAAGCTAAGGCTTTTTGTGCTAATGGGCTGTAATCTTTTTTGTGCGTTAGATAGGCTTGATGTTCTCCCTTAGGGCCAAATGTGCTTTCTCCGCCTAAGTGATGGCCACGATAGTCATGCACAATTCTGAAAAGGTCGTTCGCCAAAAGCGGTTTTCCGTCTAAATGAAATTCGGTTGGCTGTAGCAAGGGATGGTCTTTTGGCGCCTCATTCGCTTCCCCATATCCCTGCTCTGTCGGGAAAAACCACATGTGCTTGTTTTGTTTAATGTCGATATGAAGATGTTTAGATGTAGGATATGGATTTTCTTGATTTGGTTTAAGTGCGGAAACCTTAAAGCCATTATTTATCATGTCTTTAAATTGTTGCTTCGTTTCATTTATTAGGGCATCATAAGCCGCCTTAACATGAGGATGATTGGGATCATGCTTCATGTTTTCATATGCATCTGCAACAATTTTACCGTGCTCTGGATTGAGATTAACTTTGGGAGCCGATGGGAGTGATTTTTTAATAAAACCATATTGTTGTTCAGATTTTTTAATATTACCTATGTAATTTGGATTTTGTGCAATTGCTCGACGAACATCCAAATCCTTATCCCTTGCTAATTTTTCATGCAATGACGGATGTAAATTGGGGTTTCGAGCGATTGCTCGACGAACCCACGAATCATTATCTCCTGCTAATTTTTCATGAACGGAAGGGTGAAGGTTGGGGTTTCGAGCGATTGCTCGACGAACATCCGGATCCTCGTCTCCTACTAATTTTTCTTGTAATGACGGATGTAAATTGGGGTTTCGAGCGATTGCTCGACGGACCCCCGAATCCTCGTCTCCTGCTAACTTTTCGTGCAACGATGGGTGTATGTCTGTATTTTGTGCTAAAACATATCGAACATTTTCATGTTTGTCATTAGCCAATTTCTCTTGTGATGGCAGATGCAAATTTGGATTTGATGCTAAGGTATGTCGAACCCCTAGGTCTTCATCATTAGCCAATCTTTCTTGTAATGATGGATGTAAATTTGGATTTTCTGCTAAATTGCTTCGAAGGCTTGAACTATTAAGATGATCACTCTGCGCCAAAGATTCGCCATCTATTAACGGCCCATAGGTTAGATTTTTTGCATGTTCTTCGGACAAATCGCTTAAATTAAAATTACTTTCCGGAGCATACCCGCCTCCCTCTGGAAAATAACCCTGATTCAACAATTTAACAATCGCAGGATGATATTTTTTTGAAGGTTTTTCGTTTCCCCTGCCCTTCATTTCTCCCAAATTATTGTATCGCGTATCATTAATAAAAGTTAGATGGGGTTCGTGGTATTCTTCTCCATCAATATTGTGGACGGTTCTTAATGACAAAACATCATGGTGGGGTTGTTTACTGGGAACATTTCCACAGTGTCCCATGGCTTTTCCTTCTGCTCCGCAAGAAGACGAGCCCAATGAATACCAAGCCATTCCGTTACCTAGATCTAATATTTTTCTTGTAGTTGCCGTAGGTTTTACAATGTTTGTGCTTTGCTTAAGCCTTTCATTGTAAGATTTTTCAGCATCCTTTAGCTTATTAAGCCCTGAATCAAAGTCATGCTCTCTATCAAATCTAATTTTTGCAATATCTGGAATATGTTGAGATCCGGCAAAATGTTCTAAATGTTGCTTTATCTGCTTAAATTTTTCGGGATTTTGTTTATAATTTCTAATTACCCATTGCCCCCAATTAGAATTTGGCATCTTTTTGGCGGTATCAAAAGCTTCTTGATGTTGGGAAATATCGCCACCAAGCATAGCTTTATATTCTTTTGTTGATTTCTGTAGAGAATTTTTTCCAAACCAATCTTCTGGGTTTTCGGGTGGTTTTGCGCTAGGCTTTAATCTTTTTTTATACCTAGCCAATTCTTTTTCGCCCTTTTTGTCATATCTTCTAGCCAATTCTGCTTCGGCATGCTCCGGAACAAGCTCAAGCCCAGTGTCCGGATTGTAAAAAGGATTATTGTTTTCTGAAAGCTCTTTTAATTTTCTGGTAGTAATGCCCCTCATATCATCCTTAGGGTATTTTGCTGATTTACCTAGGGATTTTTTTACAAAATTAGGGGTTATTTTTTTAGATCTTTTGGTGACCTCATTCCATCCGGATTTAATATCTTTTAATATTGATGGAACATATGCCGAAGCTTCTTCAGGAAGATTATGCTTTTGTTTTAAAAATTTAATTGCTTTTGGATTTCTTGACACATCGCGTAAAAAAGAATCTCTCATTTTTTTACTTGAAAGAATGTCGCGAGCGTGGTTAATAACTTCTTCTCTAAAGGTCGGAGAGTTTGAATTATACCGCTCTTTCGTTGATTGGACCAAAGCAGATAATACCTCTGGATGGAATGACTCCAACAAATGGTCCATTATGTCGTTATATTTTTCTGGATGATTTGTTCTTATGTGATGAAAGGCAAGGTGGGCAGCTTCGTGCTCTGTGATTGTGTCCTGAGCCCTTCCCCTTTCAATTTGAGCCTCTGGGGAGAGCTTTTTTGTATCAATCTTTGCCGTAGTTTTTCTAGGTGGTTTGGGCTTTCCGGCTAATGTATTCCAATATTCGGTAGACCCCCTTGGCAAGGAATCTAGCTTCTTTTTCCATTCACCATATTCTTGTTCAAATTGCTGTTGTTTTTGCCCCTGTCTTTCGCTGGAAATTTGTTTTGTGGCAGGATCGTATTTTGAATATTCTTTTCCAACTAGGGCTGCGCCAAGGGCCCATTTTGACGAATCTGATGTCCAAACATTGCCCATAGTTCCGGCTGAATATTTCCCGGCTATAGATCTTTTTGTTGACTCTTTTTTTGAGTCATAAAGTTTTCTTTTTGCTGGATCTATATTTTTTTGTTCAAAAAAATCTCTATAAAGCCGATTTGTCACAGCCGCAGCGTGCATTTTTTTCTGTCTCGGCGTAGCAATCGGTCTAATTTCTTGATCAAGTCTAGTAGGAACCTTCAGCTTGGGAAACTGGAGTTTAGGGCGCCCCATTTTCTGCAAACTAGCATTATCATTTTTATATAATTTGTCTAAAAGTTCCCTATACTTTTTCTTCATAAAAATATATTATCTTGTTGAGTCAAATCTTTTTACTATTTGATCTCCGATTCTATACTCTAGCGGATGTACCCTTATATTCAAATCTTCGGCAGACATCGTCCCATTTTTAATGGCGTCATGTATCTTTTTTGAAACAGTTATGTGGGGAAGATATTCTGGATATCTGTCTGGTTTTCCCTCATCAATTTCTTTTTTGGCATTATGGAGGGTTTCCAAATTTCCGCCTAGCAATAATACATGGGCGGGACCATTTGGTGTATTAAACACATGCGGACGAATATTAAAAGATTTGGGGGCCGATAGTCCGTGCTTATTGACAATATTTTCTATTTCGTCTACAGTTTTATGCGGGGTGTCTCCCATCCACTTTAATGTGACATGGTAATCAGGCAAATCTTCATGCTCATCCCTGTGTTGCCCATTAATTGAAACGGGAAACATAAGGATGTGGGAATTTGCTACATCTGCCCTGCTCACTTTTTCTAAACTATAGTCTTTTTTTTTAACTTTTTCGGGCAAATCTTTGCCCCTGCTTTGCTCGTCCCAATGAGCCACTGCCTTTTTGCCACCCAACGCTTTTGTTCCCGCTTCGGTATGGGCCCAACGGCGCTGCGCTTCTGAAGCATAGGGCTTTTTTAGAGGATCAAGATGGTCGTCACAATCCGTGCCTTCTTGTTTTTGTACAGGCTGCTTTTTATTTTTTAAGGGGTTTTCATGATCTTTTTTTGAACTCAAAAACTCTTCTGCAATTTTCCTGTTTATTTCTTCATTATTTATGTTGTATTTTTCAGGATGTTTCTGTTTGTCTATCTGTAGCTCTGCCTTTCTTTTTTTTGAAGAATACGAACTATTGTACCATGACTTGCCCATTCCCTCTTCTTCTGATACGGGCTGTTCATGATAAAGAGCGACAACATTTGAAAGTTGCGGATGAGCTGAATTATAAAAACCCTGATATCCAGCATCCCTAAGTCTTTGGTGCACCATATCCATATTGAGTGCGCCTTGATTTTGTTCTACTGCAGAAGCAATATGGCCTTCATTATCTGTGGCCAAATCATATAGCGGCATTTCGTCAGGAATGTTTACGGTGTATTTGCTTTTTGCTTGACCAGAAACAATTTCTTCTGGAGTGGTTCCGGCTCTGTAGAAAAAGCTATGAGGATGTTCTGTATCCCTACCTTTAGTTCTTACATCAACGCCAGTACCCTTAAATTTTGGATCTATTGATCTTAGTCCCTGTTTAGATGAATAATGTTCAAGCCTTGCCTTTTCAAGCTCTGAGGCGGCAAGTTTTGTTGGATTTTTATTGGCAGAAAGTGCCTTGCCTGCTCTTGCATTTATTTTTTCATCAATCGTCGGATGGCGTAATTTGCCTTGCGATTGCCTTTGCATTTCAACTTGATCTTCAGAAGTCGGCATCCTGAAAGGCATTTCGTTTGTCACATCATATGAATTTAATAATTCAGAGTTGTGCCAAGGCTCAACGACAACCTCATGCTCGCCTCGCCATTCATTTTGATCTTTCTTATCATCTTCTAAGGCACCGTAATGCAATGGAATGTTTCTAATATTGTCTTCATGAATCCAAGCAGAATGAACTGCGTGGGGGGTTGCTTTAAAATCACCTTCATCTACCTGATCTCTTGCATGTCCATAAGCTTGGTCAAAAAATGGGGTCCAAGAAGTTTTTTCGGAGTGGGTCAAAAAAGGATCTGATCTTGACGGAAGCGAAACATTGTAAGCTTCTGGATTTTCACCTCGATGCAATAAAAATTCCCTTGTGCCGTCCGGTCTCTGTCTAACCTTAGTAAGACCGGAAAGTTTGTGCAGCATCCTAGATCTTCTGTTTTGATCCCCTTCTCTGGGCACATCATCTCTATTACCGCCACCTTGAAGCCATTCGGCAACTCCGGATGGTTTTTGGGGAGTTCTTGGTACGGGATAAAGGCGTTGCATTGAGCCTTTTTCAAGCTCTTCAGATTTAGAACATTTCCATCTTTTAAGGGCTGCGCCTTTTGGTGTAAGCTTGCCCTCTTTGGATGTTGGACCTTTGACGCCGGACATCCTTGCACAAAAAGATTTTCTACGCTTAGCTGCTTTAGAGCCGGCCTTAACTTTGCCGGTTACAGGGCGCTTTAAGTTTGAGCCTGTTTCTCTATTATATTTTTTTCTATAGCTATCGCTAAGACCGCCAGTCCTTGAGTGCTTTTTTTTACTATAACCGTGGAATGGTTTATCGGATTTAGCTTTTTCTAAATCCTCATTTTTTTCTACTGGGGCGCAACTACCTTTTGAATAAGGTTTTTTGCCGGGAATGGCCTTGTATCCTGCCCAGCACCTTTTTCTTAATTGCTCAGCCTTGCTCATTTCTTCGCTAGCGGCAAGTTTTTTTGGCTGTTGAGAAAATTGCTTAATTTTTTCTTTAAGCTCTTCTACAGAGCCTTGGTGAGACAAAAGGTCATTTAATGTAACTTCTTCACCCGAAGCTTGTTGAGGCTGGGAAGACTGAGAAAATCTTTGTTTTGACCTTGCCCTAGCCTCTTCGGCCATTCCGCGCCCACGCAAATTAATCAGTGCGTTTACATCGCTAGATGGCTGCCACCCTGACTTTGGATCAAATTTTAAGCTGCCTTCTCTAATTTGAGCAAGCCTTTCTTTGGTCTCAGGATTCATCAATCTAGATTGACGATCATAAAAAACAGTTCTGCCCTGAGAATCTTTTCCCTGTATGAATCGTTGTTGGGTCGGATCATCAATTGCGGCCTGACCTTCAGATACCGGCTTGGTGGCTCTATTGGCAGGCAATCCTAATTCTCTGCGAATTGGATTCTCAAGAGACATGGGCTGAATTTCCCATTGAGTCTTCTTTTGTTGCATATGACCGTATTTTTTTTGAGATTCGCCCCATCTCCTATCCATCTCTTTTTGAAACTCAGGAGCGGTCATCTGTTCTGGAGCTAAGTCAAGATGTGCCAGTTCATGCACTGCCGCATCAGGGGAAGGCTGAGTCTCAAGTTGTCCCGATCTCCAGTCTGGCTTTGGGTCAACACGCTTAAGCCCCAGCTGTTTTACTTTTTCTTGTCTAGCTTTTTCCTCAGCAACACCTTTTGGACTAAAAACATCATAAGGCTGTTGCTCTATGCCTTTTTCTTCTTTTAGTTGTCCGCTAGCATCTCTTTTTCCTGAGGCCGTAACAAGAGGAAGCCCATATTTTTTTTGAGCATATCCCTGAATGGCCTGCATCATTTTCATTCTTTTGTTGGATACCCGAGGCGCATTAGGGTCTGTTCCAAAAACTTTGGCTCTCTGCTCCCTTACGTTCTTAGACTTTTCAAGCCCTTCACTTTTGGTGACATCTTGCTCTGAACTATCAAAATTATGCGTAAAGTGTTCGCCAGTAGGAAGTGTGGTATAATAATCTTCCGGCTCTTGCTCATGCCAAGTTGTGCCCTTGCCGTGTGTAACAGACCCCTTATTTGGCCCATTAACAAAAATCATCTTATGAGAAAAGCCGTCACTTTCTATCAAACTGTCCTGACCAGCTCCTTCCGCAACTTTATGCGCAAGGGCTCTTTGGGCTTCACTAGGATTTGAAATAAAAATAGTATTTTCTTTAGATCCGTATTTTCCTTTGGCAGGATAAACATTTCCATATTTTCCGCCGCCAGACAAAATCTGCATTGCCTCATCGTGCGCCAAAGGCGCCGATGCGTCGTGATATGCATTTTCTACGGACATCAAAATATGAGGCTGTTCTACTAAATTTCTCATAATGTCGACATGAACATCTTATTAACAAAAACTCTTTTTAGTTGTTTAAGTATCTGTTCTTTTTGTTGTTGCAAATCTTGCATTCTTTGATTGTAAATTTGAGGGCCGGCTGAGCTGGTTGATTGAGAGATTCCATCTTGCCCTAGAGATTGGCTATTATAAATATTATTTGCCGCAAGGCCGCTCAATATTTCTATGGCTGCGTAAATGCCTACCAATTTATTTACCAATACGGGAAGCTTTCCCGGCGTATTGCTGATTCCGGATTTATAGGTGATTTGCCAGTAGGCCGGCACCCACCCCTGAAATAGGGTGGCGAAAAAAGCCGAGATATTTGTTGAAGCTGCCTGAACGACATTGTTTCCGTAAGCTGCCAAAAGAGGGACCACGTTTATTTGGCCGCGATAAAAATTGGCTGTTTCAATCCATATGGCTGGAACGGGAAACACCCTTCCGCCGTCAGCACTAACGATTGCCATGTCTTCCAATTCTACAATTGGTTTTTGCAAAGCCCTGACATGGATAAATGTTTTGTAAAGATTGTAATCGAAGGCGTGCTTTTCTTTTATTGTTTCAGCAAAAAGATTGCATCCGAGGTCTGCTTCCACTTCATTTACAGCAATATTAATCCTGTCTTTAAGCTCTTCATTTGAAAATGTAACTCCTGCGGGGAGCCTTTCCATGATGCCCTTAAGAAAACGATTCTTTAATTGAGTTGGTGTTAAAAGAGCCTCAGATCTTTTTAGTAGTCCTGTTGGGTCGGTGGCATGCACCGGATACATTGTCGTGTCGTATTTTTTTGGGTATTCTGAAACGCTCATTAACAGCCACCCTCATTCAAAGCCTCAACAACAATGCCCTGCAATACGCTAAATTTTTTAGTGACGCTTCCTTCTATGAAGGTGACATTAAAATTTCCTGAGTAAATTTTATCGGTTGAATTAATTTGAATAGACCAGATCGATCGGTCTAGAGTGGAAACTTGCGAGGCTATTTTTGTGGTGGGGGAGGAGGAGCTTGGAAAGGTGACGGAGACAGAGTAGGAAGCATCTGTAGGAAGATATCTCAACCCGTCTTGATCGGAGTCAACTAGCTGAAAATAAAGAGTAATCTCATCTTCTTGCCGAATACTCCATTCGCTTGAGTAATCAAAATTGTTTATAGAACTAAAATTTTTAAGTGTTTTTATATTTAGCTTCACAAAGACTCCGATCCTATACTATCATAAGATTGCGGGTCGTCGGTAAACACTTGTATTTATTATATTTTTAATGCTTTTAAAAACAAAAAAGCCCCGACAGATCCTGCCGGGGCTAAAATTGTTATTGATTTAAATTAAGCCATGAGGCCTGCGTTTTTCAAAGCAGTGATAACGGCATTAATTTTTGCTTCAATTGCATCAAGGCGTGCTTCTGTGCCGATGAGGGGGGCAGCATTGCTACCTGTTCCATCAACGCCAACAAGATTGGCGGTGGCGCCAAAAATGGCTACGGATGCGGCTTGAGCGTTTGCACCGCTATCAACAGCATCTGCAAGCTCTTTAGCTGCTTTTGCGTTTGCCATTGCTACGGTAAGGATTTCTCTGGTTTTGCTAGACAACATGACTTATTTTTTCTCCTAAATAGACTCATAGGGTTATTCCTATGGACATGTAATTATAAGATTATGGCTTTTATGGAGCCAGTGTTGGGGTTACTACGAAAGGCACATTGGTTAATGTATTTTGAAACTTAACATTCCCGCCGGCGAATGTTGGATAAGCATAGGCATGCGCTGCCGTTCCTGAAACACAATATCCGGTTCCTGCTGGAATATTAAATATATTTGAAACATTTACAAAAGTGAGGGCTTGTGCGCCCTGAGTTAAAGCAATTCCGCTTCCATTTGCAGTTGTATTATAAATCAAACAGCTTCCAACAGAAACATATGTCGGCGCCAAAGCTCCGCTACTTGCTGTCAAAATAGCTCCGGCGTTATTTACCTCTAGGCGAGATAGTGCCAATTCAAAAACCCCCGCAGTAACATCCGCTACTTTGTTTCCATTTCCAAAATTGCACCTATTAAATGAGACATAACGAGAGGCTGCAGAGACATGAGTATTTGTTGTTTGACTGCTTTGTATTTCGCAATCTTGAAAGCGGGCAGAGGTAAGTGTTGCATCGGTATTATTTATTACAATGCTGGTAGCTGTATTACCATAAATATAGCACCCATCTATTCTTAAACGAGCAGGTGCGCTCCCACCAAATGAAATGGCGGAGGATCCTGCCGGAGCAAGAATATATAAATTAGCAACATGCAGCTCATTTAAATTTGGATTAATTCCGGTATTAGGATTGAAAGTGATAGAGCCCATTTGAATGGTGGCTCCGGGATATCTAGGGCTATTTAATCCAATAAGAGATAGGGTCTTGCCGGCAGGAATTACAAGATTGCCCCAACCGCCCTGTTTAACTCCGAATAAAATAGTATCTCCGGCGGCAGCGGCATCAATAGCGGCCTGTCCTGTCGCATAATCGCCATTATCAATACAAAAAATGGTTTTGGTGCCCTTGGTTAGCTTTGTGGTAGAGGGCTTCCATAAATCAGAAACACTGTCATACGCTAACACTGCACCATCAGCAGGAGTGGTTAAAATTTGTACGTTATGAAGCTCGTCAAGTTCGTACCCGTTTTGTACCTTAACCTGAATAACTCCTTGAGTGGGGTGCTTTCTTACAAGCACACCAACAAACACGAGTTGATCTGGAGCAAGAGGACGAGTAGCTGTAATGCCGCCCGGAGTAGTAGGACTAAGATAAAGAATATCTCCTTCATTCCATCCGGCAATGTTGGTATCAAGGTTTTCAAGACGACCGGCTTCGACAATAATGCCACTATTCATATTGCCGATGGCACTTTGAGTGATGCCGTAAGTTAATGCAGAATTTGCCTCATTATTAGCTTGTGCTAATATCATTTTAGGGAGGTTGCCCTGAGGTCCATCAAGATAAACCACAGACATCTTAGGGATAGGTGCTCCGGTGGCGTTGTAACCAGTGGTCACCAACCTATCTGCAGCTGCAACGGAAGGAAATGTGATGATAGATCCGTCACCAGCCACATAGTCAGCAGCAGTGCCCGTAGGATTATTAAACTTACCAGCAAGAGCGGTAGAAACGGCTTGGGTGGTAGGATATTTAATATCATCTGGAGAAGTTAAATTGATGGCTTTATTAGCGACATTCTCCGGAGTGAATCCGATTGAATCTTGTTTTCCTGCAATATCAGAAACAAGACTATCCAACTGATCTTGGACATTTGAATCTATTCCAGACAGATGCCCAAGTTCTGTTAGTGTTACGCTACTTGCGGCAACTTTTCCAGAAGCATTTGATACCAATGCCTTACTTGCTGATAAATTGTCTGTAACAATAGTAGATGCGGCACCTGTTATTTCTTGCCCACCTCCGCCTGCATCTATGGCGTCCGCAACTTCTTTTCCTATAGTAGCATTTGCTAACGCAACTATTAATATCTCTCTTGCACTTTTTGATAACATAAGTCGTCCTTATTTTTTAATTTTTTTATGAAGATTTTCTAAAGACTTTTCTGCTTTTTTTAAATTTTTATAAGCTGCCATTTTAGCTAAGGCTTCGGCCTGATGTTTAAAAAGGTTGGGGTTGGTATCCATTATGCTTTTAACTAATGCCTTTTTGTCTTTGATTTTGTTATAAGCCTCTTCAGCTTGTTTTTTAATATCTCGAACAAGATCTTCTCTTTGTAGGGCTGCGTATCCAGTGAGCTGGGGCGGGGCAACGTCCATAGATTTTTTAACGCGAGCATAGGCCAATGCTTTATCTGTAGCTTTTTGCCTCCCGACAGCAAATCTTTTCTCCCTATTTTCGGTAATGTTTCTGGCATTCATGTGCATTTTTGCCATATTAAAGTGATGCTGTTTTTCATCGAAAGTTTTTGCGCCCTCCACCATTTTATAGTGGTGATTCATGGCGTCATGATGGTCTTGAGAGCTGAAGTCTTTGTAATCAATAGGCTTTTGATGAGAAAATACGCCTTTTCCAGAAGAAGTTTGACCTATAACAGCGCCTGCGTTGGGCGAAGGTTGATTTGGTCGAATCGGTATCACTGGTGCAAGTGGTTTTTCTTGCTCCTCTGGCTGAGGAGCTATCTGAAGAACCCTTGCACCCTTTTCTAAAATTTCAACCGGCTCAAAACTTTCAGTTTTAAATAAATTGCTTAAGATGTTTGAATCATTGCTTTTTTTGTCCATTTTTGGAACATACTCTTCAGCAATAGCCATTTTATTGCAAGCAGATATGGTGAGGGTAACCTTTCTTGCAATAGAGCGAGTAATCTCGTTGCCCTTCTTTTCTATTTTTCCGCCCTCAATACTAAAACTTATTACGTTCTTATAGTCAGAATTTTCTGTTCTTTTTTGGGCATCATATCTTAACATGGCAGCAGCTTCTTTTGCCTGCTCATGACCCACACCGTCAAAAAGCTCTCCCATTACATATAAGAATGGGGTCTTGCAGATGCCCCAAAAATGTAATTGAGTTTCATCTTCGCAATCTTCTTCAGAAAAAATCTTTTTTGCTTTCAATACCTTACCAACTGTTTGGGAAGAATTATCGTTTTTGTGTTCCCAATTAAAGGTGCCGTGGCCAGCCTCAAGAGATGATATGTCAAGCCCATCGATCATGAGTATTTCGCCGCTGGAATCTAGGTGTTGAGAGGCGGCTATTCCGTTAATAAATGTGCCACTTTTATAATTTTTTTCTGCCATATTCGATAGTTAAGATTGCCTCTCATGAATTTTTTAGTTATAAATATTTGATTTTTAAAAGAAAAAGCAAAAAGCCCTAAGCTTATTGATATACCCCTGATTTTATTAATAAATTAGGTAACCTAAACTAAGGAGAACTATAATGGCACTTAAGAGCACAAGTAAAGCTGAAGCTATGGCTCGTGACCTCGCTGATAAACTAGCACTTCGTGTTGCTGGAGCTGGCGCCGGTCGCGTTGACACGCTTCGCCAAGCAAAAGATTCCGCCGGATGGCCTGTAATGTTTCTTTCCAAGTCTGGAAACGAAGCCGCTGGTCAACCAGTAATCGCAATTCGCATTAAAGGCGTTGACGCCGTTTCCAAAGATATTTTTGGAAATGATATCGTTGCTGCCGCTCCGCACTCTGCGGAAGTTGCATATGAACTTGATGGCACAGAAGCTGAGCCGAATCGCAAAGACCTCTGTAAGGTTCTTTTCGAACTCGTTAAGCTTGGAATGAAGCTTCAGGTTAAAGAAATTGCCGATGGCACCGCAGTAACCGTTGCTAATATGGACGCTGCAGCTGCTGCCGAGGAGTACGATTTGTTGTATTGGCCTACCAAAGGCGTTTAATTAATACGCTTAGGAGGGTTTATGACAACAGAACAGTACGAAAAAATCATTGCAGATGTAGAAAAAGAGTTTTCTCTTTTTTTAGCAAAAGCTGAGAGCGCTTCTGTTAAAACTTTAGCTAAAGCTGAAGATTCTTCTGAAGAGGCTTCCGACGAAAAGAAGGAAGACGAAGAGAAAAAAGAAGAACCTAAAGCTGAAGAAGCTAAGGAAGAATCTGATTCCGAAGAAGAAAAAGAAGAATCAGAAGAAAAAGAAGAGCCTAAAGCTGAAGAAGCTAAAGAAGAGGACGAAGAACATCACGGATATGATGACGAAGATGTAGATGAAATGCACAAAATGTATCACTCTATGTCTAAGGCAGAGCTTGGATTGCACAAGGGTGCGATCGAAAAGTGCTGGATGGCTAAGTGTGGAGAGATGAAGCAGATGGATAAGTCTGAAAAAGATGTTTCCATTAAGGTTGCTTCCGAAAACACTTCTCTGATTAAGTCTAAGGTTGAAACTCTTGAAAAAGAGAACGAAGAATTAAAAAAGAATGTTGAAAGCTTGGTTAATGCTATGGCCAAGTTTGTAAACAGCAAGAAAGCTCCTGCTCGTAAGGCAATCACTGAAATTGGCTTCCTCAACAAATCTGAAGAAGAAGGCAAGACAGAAGAGAAAGCTTTGAGCAAGACTGAAATCACAACAATTTTGAGCCGCAAGGCTCAAGAACCTACTCTTTCAAAGTCTGATAGAGAGGCAATTGATAAGTATTATTTTGGCACAGTCGGTATCGATGCGATCCGTCATTTGCTTAAATAAGAATAAGGAGAACTAAAAAATGATCGAACAAATGCAAGGTCTACTTAAGGCACTCGAAGCTGGTAGCTACAATGCTGCTCCGAGTACCCTTACTCAAGGTGCCGCTCTTCAAATCGAAGATTTGTCACCTGTAATGCACAATGTGACTTATCAAGATAAGCACATTAAAATCCAAAAAGATATGCCAAAGCGTGCGGCTAAGTCAACTCTCGTTCAGTTTGACCGTCAGCTCGATTACGGTATTTTCGGCGGATCTGCACAATATGAAGGTGGCGTAGGTGAAGATGAAACCTCCAACTTTGTGCGTGCGGTTGTGCCGATGGCATACTATTCACATGTTCGTAAAGTGACTATCGCTTCGAACATGGTTAACACCATCGATGGCGTAAAAGCTGAAGATCGCGCTGCAAAAGACGCGGCCATGAAGCTCGCCGGAGACGTTGAATTTGATCTCGTTCAGGGTCAAGCTCACTTCTCTAACGCAGGTGTTTTCGACGGAAACCCTGCTGCAGTAGCAGATATGCCGAATATGGTTGGTATCGACCAGCAAATTCGTCAGTCTGACGCTCAGTCAAACACACAAGATCTTATGTTTGCAGAATACGGATCCGATCAGACCGTAGTTCTCGCAGCAAACGGAACTCTCACCCAATCTCTTTTGGAAGATGCTTCTGTTCGTTCAGCAATGAACCTCGGCGACGCAAGTCAATTCCTTGCTGACCCTATCGTTCTTGCAACATACAATAAGATTGCCCATGCAAAAGAACGTATTGTTCTTGCTGGATCTGCTCAGGAAGCTTCTGGTGCTAACTTGCGCCAGCAGTGGACCTCAAGCAACATGATCTCTCTTGAAGGATCCCGTTTCCTTTCTGGAAAGACTCGTCCAGCTCGCTCCCGCGCTGCTAGCCCAGCTGCTCCGGCAGTTCCGGCTCTCGCTGACGCAGGTGCTGCAAGCTCTCTTCTTGAAGCTGCTCAGTATAGCTACTTCGTAACCGCAGTAAACGAGCGCGGTGAGTCTGAAAAGTCTCCTGCTGCCGCTGTTACTCCGGCTGCTGCTGGTAATGCTGTAACAGTAACCATCACTGCAGTTTCTGCAGCGAAATACTACAACGTATATCGCTCTGAAGCTAACGGATCTGCTGCTTCCGCTAAATTCATCGGACGCATCAAGCAAGGCGCAGGAAACCCTGTTTTCACTGACCTTGGAAACCGTTCACCGGGTTCTGTTAACGGCTATCTCCTCGACAAGAGCGGGATGGAAATCAACGAACTTGCTCCATATAGCGAACTCAAACTCGCTGTGAGTGAGCTTGCTCTCCCACAGGCATCTTTCAGATTCCTCTGCTTGAGCGATGCTACTCCTCGTAAGTCTGTTATCATCGACAATATCGATGGTCAACTTGCTTAATTGAGTAAGTGATAAAACTAAGCCCTCGTCGATTAAGTTCGACGGGGGCTTTTTTTATTTGTTAAAAAAAATGCTTTACATTTTTTTATGCTTACGGTATCCTGATTATGTCCTATGGATGGGGCAAAAAATAAAATAATATTTTTTTATTAAAAAAGCTTTACATTTCTATCTGTTTTAGGTATTCTAACTGTGTCTCAAGGAAAGTAGAAAGGAATGTTGTTATGAAAAAAGCAAAAGTACACACCTTAGTTTTTAATGCTGGCGATGAATATGGCCCCGGATACTGGGAAATCTTTGTGGAGGGGGAATCTTTTGGGGGTGGCGCAGCGAGGGTTGTTGGGTTTTATGACGATGTCCCAGAGGCACTTGAGACTCTTCTGAAGGAATACCCAAAAGCAAGGGTAGTGCGGTAATTTTATGAAAAATTTTGACGAAGTGATGTTCGAAATTAATGGCGAGTGGTATGAGGGGGTTTTTCTTGGCTGGAAAGGTAAATTTGCCCTTGTTTTTGATACGATTAACCAAGAAGAAGCGCTTTCTGAAAAAGTTTTCCTGAAATAACAATAATTTAATAGTTAACCATAATCTTATTAGCAAACCCCTTTGTTAGATGGCTAACAATTGTAGGTGCTTTTAGGAGCTTGGTTAATGTTTATTGAAAAAAAATGGTTAAGGGTACCCCCGCGCTTATTTACTGCCGATGGTACTTCTACTGGTGTTATTAGTGTCCCGTCTGTTCGCGGTTTTTACGTAAAACAGCATGTTGCGTTAAAGGGTACATCCCTTCCAACAATTAAATTACAAATAAAAAGAATACTGTCCGACACAAAGATACTTGTTGGGCCTATAAACGGAAAGATTACCGACTATTCGGATGTTTCTACTTATACGGTTGCAGCTGTATCTTCTATTGAGGCCGAAGAACAGGCAAGAAATGAAATTCCGGTTGTAGATAGGGAACGTGCGGTTTATGCCGAAGAACCTATTGTTGCAAAAAGGAATGTTCTTGTTGACGACACTGGCGACTATTATAACGAAAGCAATAGACTTCCTACTAGCGCCGTACAATTAAATTCACTCGCTCCGTTTGAATTTGATTCTATTTATCCAAGCTACCCTGATTTAGTCACTGAAATATATGTGTACAAATTGCAGGGAGTAACTGTTGGCACCATAACAGTGATTTATGTAGATGCCACAAAAAAAGAATTTGTATCCATCGTAAGGAGTTAAAATGGCAAGGAGACTTCGTTTTAACCCTATTACGGGGGCGTTTGAAAGTTACACTCCAGAGTTAGAGCTGGCTGCTCAACCAAATGGCCTTGTTTTACAAAACAATGTCTTGTTTCTTCAGCCGGCAAATGACGAAAGTCCGGGCGCGATGAGTGCCGAGGACTATTCTAGATTGTATAGCATTAAAACTTATGAATATTTTTATGAAGATGTAATCTTAACAGCACAACAGATTGCTGATCGAAAGATTACGCTTTCTAAAACACCCGCATTTCCTGAGACACTTCTGTTCATTCCGGACGGAGGTACAACTCAGAGGTACGGGGAAGACTACACTGTTGTTGGAAATGAGGTGAGATGGTCTGGCCTAGGGTTAGACAACTTTTTGGAAGTGGGCGAAATAATTCGTATCACTTATCAATTTGAGTAATATCTTACTTTGTTTTTAACAACTCAACAACAAAACAAAAAAAGAGGAAAAAACAATAATGGCAAATTTAATTAAACAGAAATTTTTGGAAGGTATTGATTCCACAAAATTCAAAGTTGCCCAGAACGGTGCGATTATCGCTATCGATTCTCAGGGTAATGAAGTTGAAATCCTTAGACTTGATGCTAATAATAACGCATTGGTTTTGGGAGAAGAAAAAGCTTCTAAATCTGGTCTCGCTCAAGAAATTCTTGATCGCATTGCTGGAGATGTAAATCTTCAGAATCAGATTAATAATATCATTTCAAACACAGACGCTGCTGCTCTCGACTCTCTCGCAGAGATCGTAGCTGCATTCCAATCTGCTGATGGCAATCTCAACAATGCTATCACCACGCTTGGAACTAACACAAACTCAGCTATTGCTGCTGAAGCTGCTGCTCGTGCTGCTGCTGACACTGGTCTTGCTCAAGACATCGCTGATGAAGCATCTGCTCGCGAAGCTGCTGACGCTGGTCTTGCTCAAGACATCGCTGACGAAACATCTGCTCGCGAAGCCGCTGTAAGCGCTGAAGCTGCTGCTCGTACAGCTGCTATCTCTGCTGAAGCTACTGCTCGCGCAGATGGTGATGCAGGTCTTGCTCAAGATCTCGCTGACGAAGAAGCTGCTCGTATCGCTGGAGACGCTGCTGTTCAAGCTGCTGTAAATGCTGAAGCATCCCGCGCAATGGCTGCTGAAGCAGGTCTTGCTGCAGATATTGTTGCAGAAGAGTCCCGCGCAATGGCTGCTGAAGGCGTTCTTCAGAGCAATATTGATGAGGAAGAACTTCGCGCAATGACAGCTGAGGCAGGCCTTCAGTCTGCTATTAATGCTGAAGCTGCTGCTCGCGAAGCTGATGTAAACGCAGAAGAATCTCGCGCAATGGCTGCTGAAGCTGGTCTTGCTGCAGATATTGCTGCAGAAGAAGCTCGCGCAACAGCTGCCGAAGGCATTCTTGCTACTGAACTCGCTGCAGAAGAATCTCGCGCAATGGCTGCTGAAGCTGGTCTTGCTGCAGATATTGCTGCAGAAGAAGCTCGTGCAATGGCTGCAGAAGGCGTTCTTGCTGCAGATATTGCTGCAGAAGAGTCCCGCGCAATGGCTGCTGAGGGCGTTCTTCAAAGCAATATCGATGCTGAAGTTGCGGCTCGTACAGCTGCTGTAAGCGCTGAAGCCGCTGCCCGCTCTGCTGCTGACACTGCCCTTCAGGGTGAAGTAGACGCAGAAGAAGCTCGTGCAATGGCCGCCGAAGCAGGTCTTGCTACCGACATTTCTGATGAAGAAGCTCGTGCAATGGCTGCAGAAGGCGTTCTTCAGGGTAATATTGATGCAGAAGCTGCTCGCGCACTCGCTGCCGAAGGCGTTCTTCAGTCTGCTATTAGCACTGAAGTTGCAGACCGTATTGCTGATGTAAATGCAGAAGAAGCTCGTGCAATGGCTGCTGAAGCAAGCCTTGCCGCTGATCTCGCTGCAGAAGTATCTCGCGCTACCGCTGCAGAAGCAACTCTTACCACAAGCCTTGCTGGAGAGGCAGGACTTCGTGAGTCTGGAGATCAAAATCTTCAATCTCAAATTAATAATATTTTGAGCAATACAGATCCTGTAGCTCTCGACTCCCTCACAGAAGTTGTGGCTGCATTTCAATCTGCTGATGGCGACCTTAATAATGCTATCACAGCTCTCGGAACAGCATCTCAATCCGCTCTCGCTGCAGAAATTGCCCGCGCAACAGCTGCCGAAGGCGTTCTTGCTGCTGATCTTGCAACAGAAGTATCTGCTCGCGAAGCTGATGTAAACTCAGAAGAAACTCGCGCACTCGCTGCCGAAGCTGCTCTTCAAGCTGCTATCGACGCAGAAGTATCTGCTCGCGAAGCTGATGTAAACGCAGAAGAATCTCGCGCAATGGCTGCTGAAGCTGGTCTTCAGTCTGCTATCGACGCAGAAATTGCTGCTCGTACAGCTGCTGTAAGCGCTGAAGCTGCTGCTCGCGAAGCTGATGTAAACGCAGAAGAATCTCGCGCAATGGCTGCTGAGGCTGGTCTTCAGTCTGCTATCGACGCAGAAGCTGCTCGCGCACTCGCTGCCGAAGGCGTTCTTCAGAGCAATATCGATGCTGAAGCTGCTGCTCGCGCTGCTGCTGTAAGCGCTGAAGCTGCTGCTCGTGCTGCTGCTGATACTGCCCTTCAGGGTGAAGTTGATGCAGAAGAAGCTCGCGCAATGGCTGCTGAAGGCGTTCTTCAGAGCAGTATCGATGCTGAAGCTGCTGCTCGTACAGCTGCTGACACTGCTGAAGCTGCTGCCCGTGCTGCTGCTGACACTGCTCTTCAGTCTGCTATCGACGCAGAAGTTGCTGCTCGCATTGCTGATGTAAATGCAGAAGAAGCTCGCGCACTCGCTGCTGAAGCTGCTCTCGCATCTGATCTCAACAATTTGGACGGCTATGCTCAAGACATTCGCTCTGATTTGGATCAAGAAGTTCTTGATCGCGAAGCGGGCGATGCTGCTCTTGACGCTCGTCTCGATGCTATCGAAGCAGTTGTTTGGGAAAAACACAGCAAAGTTCTTGACGCTACCGACATTGCAAATGGATATGTAACTCTTCCTTCATTGGCGGTTGCAAATTCTATGTGCGCATATGTTGGTCACCTTGCTATCCATGAGGGTGCAAGCGATGAATATAGCCTTTCTGTTTCTGGCGGAGTTACTCGCGTAACCTTCCAAAACGCATTGGTTGTTCCGGGACCAGAAGCTCTCGTAGCTGGCGACAAAGTTTACTTCAAATATCAGAAGTAATTGATTTTATTAAATAAATAGCAACAGAACATATTGTTGCGGAGCCCCCTTCACCAAAAGTGTTGGGGGCTCTAAATAAAAATACGATCTAATTCCAGATCGGTTAAAATAAAAGGAAAAAAATATAAATGGCTACTTATTATGTGCGGAAAAATGGGTCGGGTACGCACACGACCATACAAGGTGCAATTGCTTCAGCAACAAGCGGAGATACAATCGACGTAGGACCGGGTGTTTTTGATAACATCGATTTTTACAAAGATGGTATTACTATCATTGGTGCAGGCAAAGACCAAACTGAAATTAGGGGTGTAACTCAGTCTACCGTTGCAAAAAGCGCAACTTGGACAATTGGTGCCACAACTATTAATATACCGGCTGGAACAGCAGGATTTCTACCGGGACACATTATCACTGCAACTGGATTTGCTGCAAATACTCGTATTGTTCAAGTAAATCCAACTTCTATTGTTATTAGCAATCCAACCACAGCGGCAAGAACAACAGCTACGTCAATGACCATGGCTGTAATTGATGCTGCGGTTCGTTGGCGTGGACTGAACAATACCCTTAAAAATGTTAAAGTAACTGCTATTCAAGGTCGCGCCTCCAACGCTGTTGAGATTGGTGCTATTTATTTTAGACTAGCAGGATTGGGCGCCGCTGGCGCAAACAATTACTGGGTCGAGAATTGCGAAATTACCGCTATGGGAGATTATGCAATTGTATGCGATGCTTCTGGTGTTGGCGGCGGAACAGTTAAAGGTTGTGTCATTAACGGACAAACATTCGTTGGTGCTCAACCAGCTCAAGTTCATGCTTTTGGCTCTCTTACTATGAGCGTAAACATCCTCACCTCCACAACAATTCAAATTCCTTCGGATAATTTAGTTGATGTGGCGGTAGGAAGTCCTCTTCTTGCTATTACAGGACTTGTCGCTTCTTCCACCACTGTTAGTGCAATAAACGGAAATGTTCTCACTCTCAATAAAGCTCTTTTGGGTGGAGTAGGAACAACTGCAAGCCTTGTTTTCACAAATATTCAATTTAATGTTGCTAACGTAGCGAGACAACTTGTTGTGTTTCAGTCAACAAACACTGCTGTTCAGTTTTTGAATAATACAATTAATGGATTAACTGGCGGAGGTATTTCTTACAATACAGCCGTAACTGTTGATCCAGCAAATTCTGTGGTTACAGGAAATACATTTAACGGTCAATTTAAATATGGATATGCTCTTCGCGTTCGTGGGGCAGGGTCTACAGTTCTTAACAATACAAACATGGCAATTCCGCCAAATGGAAATGCCGGATACTTGATTGGGCCAACAGGATCTCAGGTTTCTGGGATGAATATTGGAACAAACATCAGCGTTGAGGGGGCTCTTGTAACTCCTGTTCAAGCAAATTCTGGGGATCCTATTGCAATGTCAATGGAACCAGCCCTTGTTAAATCCATTTCTAGCGTTGCCTCAGATCCAGTTTTCTCCGATGAGTCTAATTGGAACTTGGTATCTTATGTGTGGAAACATGTGGGAAGCTCCAAGCGTATCGTTTCAAGCTTTAAAGATTTTTCTGTTGAAAAGTCAATCAGTTTGAAGGCGGGTATGAATCCGGGCGATGAATATCAGCTTGTGAAAATAATCATTTCCAAGGCAGATAGAACGCTAAAAGTAATCAAAAGAGCTGCAATACCAAACGCTTCTTCTTTTGATCTTATACTAAAATAATAATTAAATAACAATAATTTGTTAGCCCCTCATTAGAAATGATGGGGGGTTTAACATACAATAAGAGGATAAAATGTCAAAATCTATTACAATTTCTCAGCCGGGCGGTTCAAGAATTAACGCATCAATTGATAAATCAATAATCAAGCTTTTTCCGCAAGTCGTAAATCACAATCAACTTTATACAGAATCTAATTGGGGAATGGTGTCTTTTGTTTATAAACACACATTAAGCTCCAGAAGACTCGTAGCGTCATTCAAAGGAAACTTTGACTCAGAAACAACTATGAAAATCAGATCTGGAATGAATTCCGGCGATGAATTTCATCTTAAAAAAATAATTATTTCGGGTCCGGGAAGGCAGCCAATGCTTGTTCTTTCCAGATCTCAGATTGAAAATGTTGCTCAGCTAGATTTCATTCTTGGGGCAGTCGATCAGCCAACACCTTCAAACTTTTCCGTATCTCTATCTAGTTCGGCACCAAGTGTGGTTGGTGGGGCATACTCCGTATCAGTATTGTTTGGCAAGTCCGTAACTGGATTTTCTTTGTCGGATATAGCGGTGTCTGGCGGAGCTACGTTATCCGGTCTTTCTGGGTCCGGAGCAAGCTATAGTTTTCAAGTTAATCCAAGTTCAGAGGGAATCGTATCTTTAAATGTAATTTCTGGATCAGTATCTGCATCAGATGGATCTACAAATCTTTCTTCAAATATTGTTCAGAAAACATATTCTGTTCCCGCAACCGCATCGCTTTATGCAGATAGCAATTCATTTTCAGGACCATTCACAGTAACAGCATCCTTTAACAAACCCATAATAGGTTTTGAGCTTACTGATCTTTCGATCACAAACGGTGTTGCATCTAATTTGACAGGATCAGGAGCTAATTATAGCTTTACTGTAACTCCCATAGAAGATGGCGCAGTATCGTTGAGCATTAATTCTGATTCCGTAAGCACTTTATTTGGAAATACAAATAGTGGATCTAACTCTCTTGAGGTTCAATATTCTTCCCCAGCAACAGTTACGCTGACCACATCAAGTGAGTTTGCATCTGCTCCATTCAATGTTAGCGTGACATTTAGCAAACCTGTAACAGGTTTTGAACTTACTGATCTTTCGATCACAAACGGTGTTGCATCTAATTTGACAGGATCAGGAGCTAATTATAGCTTTACTGTAACTCCAAGTGCGGATGGACAAGTTTCTGTATCTGTTGGTGCCGGAGCAGTGGACGCAGGACTTAACAATACAAACAATTCTTCCAATATTTCAAATGTTAATTACACATCGCCGATTGCTGTATCAATGAGTTCAGATGTTTCAACGACAATAAGTGGGCCATTTACGGTTAATGTTGCTTTCAACAAACCTGTAACAGGTTTTGAGCTTACTGATCTTTCTATAAGTAATGGTGTTGCATCTAATTTGACAGGATCAGGAGCTAATTATAGCTTTACTGTAACTCCAAGTGCGGATGGACAAGTTTCTGTAAACATGCCAAGCGGGGCTGCAATTCAAGGGCCTTCCGGAGAAAATAATTTAGAAGCTTCAAATGTTATAACTACAACATATGTGGATTTGAAAACATTGACCTTAGATACTGCTGCGGGAGATGCAAAAGGATCTGTATCTGCATATTTAAATAATGAATTTGTATTTAGCTCAAAAACCCTAACGGCGTCTCAAATAGCTTCTTATGATTTTCAATTAGGAAGCAGTGTGCAATTAAGGGCCAAGGCGGGATTTAATAATTATTTCGCTGGCTACAGCGGGGCCATAAATTCTTCTGAATTTAATTCAAATGTAACAATGGATTCAAATAAAACTGTTGCTGCCGCGTTCAACAAGAGCTTTAATGAAACATTCAGAATTGATCCATTATCTTCTACTTCGATTGTTAAGGTTAAAGCTTTATCAAACGGAAAAATAGCATTACATGGCGATATATTGTCTTTTGATGGCACAAATTCTAGAGGTTTGATAATGCTTAATTCGGATTTGACAATAGATGAAAACTTTGCTCATGGCGGATTTAATGGTCAAGTAAACGATGTATTATTAGAAAATGGTAATATATGGGTAGTTGGTAATTTTACCACCTATTTTGGTCCTGTTAGTTCTGCGGCTGCAGCAAAAGGTCTGACCAGTGGAACTGCTCTTAACGCCAATCGTGTGGCTAAACTTAACAGCAATGGCGTTCTTCAGCTTATCAATGCTTCTGATCAGGTGGGTCAATATAGTAATGGGTTTAGCGACACTGTGAACTGCGTTGCAACAGATGCAATGGGCAATATTTGGTTCGGTGGAATGTTCGGTCTTTATTTTGGTGGCAACAACTATGAAGCTACCAGTAGTGCTATGTATATAGCTAAAATCAATAGTTCTGGCGTTCTTCAAAAAGTTAGTCCGGGTGATACAGACGGTTTTGTTGGATTTAACGCTCCAGTGTATGCAATAAAAATGGATACAAATGGAAATATGTGGATTGGAGGAGATTTTAAAAGCTATTATGGAGATATGTACAATGGACAAAGAATAGCTGCTACTGGTGAAACCAATAACGCCAATGGTCTAGCTAAACTTAATATGTCCGGCGTGTTGCAAAAAATTTCAGCCATAGATGTAAATTCATCTACAGGAAACGGTTTTGCTTTTACGGCAACAGGCGTAAGATGTATAAATTTTGACTCCAATGGAAATGTATGGGTAGGTGGAGGATTTGAACGATATTATGGACAATGTTATCCGGGCGGAAGTGCTTCTTATAATGCTAATTATATAGCTAAACTTAATAGCTCTGGCGTTCTTGAGAAAATTAATGCTAATGACAGTCCGGGCACAACAGGCAATGGTTTTTGGACAGGCCCCGTACGTGCAATAGAGTTTGATTTTAACGGAAATACATGGGTGGGCGGAGATTTTGTACATTACAAGGCATCTTCTGGAAACAACGCCAATCGTATTGCTAAATTTAATAGTTTGGGCGATTTGGTTAAAATAAATACTGGTGATTTAAATGGCTCAACAGGTAATGGATTTAACAATCCTGTTCATTCTATATCAATGGGATCAAATAACAGCGTATGGGTAGGAGGTACTTTTTCTACATCTCACATAGCAACTGCTTCTAATTTAAAATTACAGACGCCAAACGCCTGTTTGTTACAGTACGATCTTGACGTAAATCTTATTCCATATCATTATAATGATTATTCGCTCCATTCGACTAGATATATAACTCAAAGAGGATTAGAATCTTTAAGTTTAACTTCACCATTTAATAGCAGCTCTTCTGATAGCTATAAAACTAAGCTTTTACCAAGCGGCAAATTGGCGATCTTTGGTAACTTTACTATAGTAAAAAATGGACAAACTTGGAGAAATTTTGCAATATTAGATATTCAATCGAATTCTGATTTTCAATTAAATTCATTTTTTCCGCCGTGTCAATTCAATGCTGCTGTTAATGATGTCGTTGAAGATTCTAGCGGAAATATATGGGTTGGAGGTAATTTTACCACATTCACTGGAACTATTAGCAGTACTGCTAGTGGAGCAGGGTTTGTCAGTGGAGCAACCAATAATGCCAATCGCATAGCTAAACTTAATAGCTCTGGTGTTCTTCAGCTTGTCAATGGCTCTGACCTTCCGACCGCAGCAGGTAATGGTTTCGATAATGATGTAGAGTGCATGACCCTATCCAACAATACTTTGTGGGTAGGAGGAGGCTTTTTAAATTATAGAGCAACTTCTGGAAACAATGCCAACCGTATTGCCAGAATAAATACTTCAAATGGAACGCTTTCAACTTATACGGGCGAATTAGCAGGCACTCTTAACAATGGTTTTTCTGACGGCAGAGTTTTTTGCATAACGATAATAGGTGCAACCGCTTGGGTTGGCGGAAGTTTTACCAGATATAAAAGCAATAATTTAAATGCCAACCGTATTGCTAGAATAAATACTTCAAATGGAACGCTTTCAAGATATCTTGGAGACTCAGATGGTTCCGGCAATAATGGTTTTAACGGACCCGTTAGATGTATAACTGACGGAGGAGACGGATTTGTTTGGGTTGGAGGAAGATTTGGGTATTATAAATCAACTCTTACTAGCGGCGCTGGTAATGCCAACCTAATAGCAAAAATCAATGCTTTTACTGGCGTCCTTACTAAGATTAATTCCGGAGATGGAACTGGAACAGGTACTAATGGATTCGATGGCATCTTAGTCTACACCAGTACTTCCTTGGGTGTAAGCTGTATAACAAAAGACTCGCAAGGAAATATATGGGTTGGAGGTAATTTTACGTCTTATGTTAGTGCTCAAGCTTGGGGCGGTAGAAATACCTCTTACACAAACCAAAATGCACGTAAAATAGCTAAAATAAATCAAAATGGAGAAATTGTGAGAATAAATACATCAAATACTAATACCGAAAACGGTTTTGGTTTTAATAGTGGCGATTCTGCTACAAATGAAGTTTTGAGTATTGTAGAAATTGGCCAAGATATTTATGTAAGCGCCCATAAAAACTTGAATAGATATTTAGGAGAAATGACATCGGTTACTTCATTTCCTACAAAGGCAAATAACTTGTTAATACGTCCTTTTATAAAGCTATACAACGGAAACTCTATAAAGATCAGATAGATTTCAACATTTTTAATGCGCAGCTAATAAAAATTAAAGGGAGGGGTGCTGCCCCTCCCTTTTTTTCGCTTAGATTTTGCTTTGTGGCTATTTTAGTTGTCCAGCAGCCCATACTGAAAGAACAGTTACAGCCACCCCAACCCCAAAGTAAATCCAACCAGAGTTTGCTCTGGTTGCTTCGTGCTGATTCAACCTCTCATTCATCTTAATAGAGGAATCAATCCAGAGTTGGGTTCTTTGCTCCGAATAGGATATAGCAAGATCTTTAAGCTCGACTGACTTTTTAAGCTCATCAACCTGTCGCCTTCTAAGATCCAGCTCTTCCAGCGAAGCTCCGACTTCTACATGACACCCTCTAGAATAAGAAAAACTCCCGTCTTGGTTTTTCCTAACATCTTCACTCCAATTACAACTAGCGAGAGTTGTATTGCAGATCAAAGACATACAAATCACAAGACAGGAGATTTTCATTAAAGCGATTCCGATGAAGAAGTTTGCGAGGACGATCGTCCAGAGCGGCTTTCGGTTCCGAAGTTAGCGCCAAGCTCTTTCACTGCCTCTTTTGCTTTGCGCTTTAGGGTAGGGAGGTTGGATGCACTCCCTGTCTTAGATACGCCCTTATGGTTGAAAACCATAAATGATAGATCTTCGGGGCGAAGCTCAATCTGAACAAGCTCATTGTTACCACAAAGGATCTCATGGGATACAAGAACCTTACCTTCTTCTACAGTTTTATAACGAATTCTAGTCATTTTACACCTCTTGCAATAATAATATCATTACTTTGACAATACCTTAAAAATTATGTAAAAAACACCAAGGGAAAAGATTACGAAAAGAACAGACGGATCAGAGCTACCCTTTCTTTTCTTATTCCAATCCTCGTCTTTCTCAATGCTTTTAATTTTGTTGTCAATTGCTTCAGAGGCAACTTGATGCTCAGAGGCAGCACTTTTTGCGCCACTTTCTTTTTCTTTCAGTGTAGCGTCGGCAATTTTGCTATTGGATAGCTCTTCATTTGATGCACTCACAATAAGCTTAGAAATCAAATTTCTGCCCATAGTTAGCAATAGAAATATGCTAACAAAAGGAACTACTACCCAAAACAAAAACTTGTTCTTGGAATAAATATTTTTAAGCCACTCGTCCACAAATACTCCTAATCATTAAGATTTTCTTTTTTTTCAACAGAATCAGCAACATCCCCAAGATCGACGCCACTCTTACCAGTCTGGATCTTTCTTCCAAGGTAGAAGGCTCCTGTTACAGCATAGAACCAGATGACGCTACTGTATTCGATGTCCCCCGCCAATCTTGATACCTTTCCTATTAGCGCAAGTATGGCTATGTTAAAGGAAATCCAGAACATAGTTAGTGTGACCGATCCTTTTCCGGTAGAGGCATCGCGTAACAACGGGATATTTATACCCTTTTCGTTAGCATTCTTCATCAATTCAGAAATTTTTTCTAGCATACAGAGTATAATATCATACTATTTTTTTTCACTCATTGCGATGTTTTGAAATGATTTCGTGATACTGTAATTGAAATTAGTTAGCCTTGCATTATCTTATCTTACATTAAATAAAAGATTGACAAAGATTTTTGATTTTGGTATCCTATTCGTGGGAGAACAAAATATGAACTTGTACGATCTTGGTAATGGAACATATGGAATTATGCGTGAGACTGGAACTAAGCCCTTAACCGGTTCCTTGAAAGATGTGGCAGCGCTGGCCATGGCTTTTGGAGTAGATCTGGAAGAGTTTGAGTTTGCTCTTTTGACCATGAATCGCGAAGGACATAAGAGAGCCAACTTTGGTTTTAACGGAACTTTCTTGTTTTCTTCTGAGAAGTGATATGACCAGAATTAATCTTGTTCCGCCCAGTGAACTTTCCCAGAAACATCTTGTGGCTGAATATCGTGAGATAATGAGATTGCCAAACAACCTTAAGAAGGCGATGGCAAGGAAGGGCAAACCATTCTCTATTTCTGAAATTCCACCCGAATATGTTCTTGGTACTGGGCATGTAAAGTTTTTTTTTGACAAGATGCAGTTTTTGCAAAAAAGATTCGAATCCTTGGTCTCTGAGATGCTCTCCAGAGGCTACAATCCAAACTTTACAGATTCCTCTATCTTTGTCCCATCCGACAATTTCTTTTACAAGGATTACTCGCCAACCCAATTTGCTTTAGAAATCAATAGAAAACGGATTAAAGAAAGATCTTAGCCCTAATCTTATAAATTATGGGATTGCTTGAAGATTTTAAGATTTTTAGGGACAAAAACGGGCTAAATCAATTAGACCCCAACTCCACCTCTCAAAATGGAACTCTGTTTACTATGGAGTATCTAATTTGTTTGATGGCTGATCCTTCTATTTCTGATGAACAAAAGAAAAAAGAAGTTGATAGGCTAAAACCCGTTTTCTTATCGTTGGAAAGATATCCCGGTCTTTCAGTTAGGTTTCCCGAGTCCGGCGAGTATGAGTCAATGGACAATACATGTGCGACGATAACTTTTTCCGCATTGTTCGATGGCGGTAATTTTGCCAGAAGAATGCATGGTAGGGGGCTAGAAAGAGTTATCGATGTCGACCTTTCTCAGGACGCCGAAAACAATAAAAAATTTTATAAGATAGCTAAAATCCTGTCATTTGGATTCCAGCCCAATTGGGTTTTTAACAATCAGAATCCGTCATTATTTTGCATGCAAGGCTGGTTTGGCAGAAGTCCGGCAATGATGGGCCTCATCAAAATGGCAGCCGGCGAATTTGTAAATCCATTTCTATGGGTTTCCGTTCTCGTTGGGCAGTTCATAGGGGCATTCAAACACCCATCAGATTTGGACGCAAGAAAGCTTTCGTATGTAAATTGGCAATATCTAAAGACCAGATCCAAATTTTGGAACGCCGCCTACAGGCTCTGGTGCTGGAAGCTCATGCAAGATTATAAAAATGGCATGAAAGATGTTTATACAACTTATTATTTGAATCCAGAGCATCCGATAAAAAAATATTCTATCTGCTATGCGCCATGACTGTAGATTGTAGAAAATATCAAACCACCCTATCAAAATCTCGAACTTTGATAGATGTTCTCATAGCTAGGCATGGCGGCGATAAAAGCACGGCCTCAACCTACTTTAGTATTTCTAGCGGAATCCCTTTGGTGGTTGTTTATCTATACATGCTAAAAACATATGGTTCAGACGAAGATTTAACAAAAAAGATTGAACAGTTGTGTCATTTCTATAGGTACGGAACCGTGCTGGATTTTGATGGTAATAACATGCTTTCGTGATAGTATGTTGGGTGACATTTTTATTTCTTTTCGCCTTAATCATCTTTTTGTTGCTCTTCCGGTCGCTTCTTGAGCCTACTCAGGAGTCGCAGGGAAAAAATGTCGAATGCGATCTCCACGATTGGGTGGTACATTCCGAATCTGAAGTTTTGATTTGCACGGTGTGCGGAAAGAAGGGCTCCTAATGAAGCTTTCGAATCCGCTTATTATTTTTGATTTAGAATGCACATCAAATCAAGAAATAGCATCAATACGACCTAAACATCAAAAGAATGACTTCATAATCGAAATTGGTGCCGTAGTGTTGGATACAAATTTAAAAATAAGGGGCCAGTTTTCATCTCTCGTCAAACCAGAAGAAAAAATCACCCCTTTTATTGAGCAGATAACAAAAATAACAAATGACATGGTAAAAAACAAACCGCTTTGGCCGGATGTTGCCAGCGAATTTTACGGATGGTCAGATAAAAACATTAAAAACCTAAAGCACGCCAGGCTCGCTTCTTGGGGAAATTACTTTGATATCACGGTGTTAAGAAATCTGTACGATCGATACAATGTAGACTATCCTTGGAGCGGAACGGCGTTTGACTGCAAAACAATAGCGGCCACATGGATGGCTTTAAGTGGCAGAGGCACTTCCAAGCTTTCTCTAGGGCATGTTGCCTCATGTATGGGTATTGAGCCAGAAGGCGAATACCACAGGGCCTTAACAGATGCAATGGTCACTGCTAAGATTGTAAAACGAGCCTTAGAAGATCTCTCTGAGGGATATTTTTTAAAAACAAACTCGGACAACTATCGTCATATAAAAATAAAGTAGCTTGACTTTTCTTGTTTTTTATGATACTCTCTCATTAAGAAAGGTAAAAAAGGAAAAATAATGTCTATCACCGTAAAAAAAGAAGGAACGAAAGTAACCATTGATTTTGGAGAAGATCAATCTTTTCCGGTTCTTGAGAGATATTCAGATGTTACAAATCAAGACCTTTCTCCGTCCTTTTCAAGCGTAATCGAGCTTGAGGCCACTAAAGATAAGTTGCTCAAGCTAAATCCAGAAAAGTCTACGCTACGGTCAGTTTTTTCCGTTATAAATTCCCACAAGTCATACAACGATTCCGTTAGATCTGAGATTTGTTCTAAGCTTTTGGAAGCCCTGCAAGAAGCCGGGATGCACTTGGCACCTTGGGCAAAAGATCTTGTTCCGGAGGAGCTTGTCTTTTATGCCTACTACCCTCTGATCAGAGAGCCCGAATCAATTGTGCTAGTGACCGAATCCCTTTCCAGATACCTTGACGGTAACTTGGAATTTAAAAACCATGATGGTGTTGGTGACCAGCTGTCTTTCAAAGAATTGGTTAATGTGTATTCCAACGGAAGAAGTGGCGCAAAACTTTTGGCCGCCGCCGGCAAGAGATTGATCAAAGAACAAAAATATCGCGAAATTATTTTTGATGATCCGAAAATGCATGCCGAGTTCCGTCAAGTATTCGATGAGAATGCTGACAAGCGCATCCTAATCGAGGATACAAAAAAGGATGTTGATGGTAATGGCAAAGAGCTGAATGTGGTTCTTCTTTATAACTATCAATCTCTAAATCAAAGAGTTTTTAGAGAAGTTAAGGCTCTTAACCAAATCTTTAGTCTGGATTATGCTGTAAAGCTACTCGAGCATGAAGATAAAAGCTTTGACTTTGAAGACCACACTGTTGAATTTTTGAAGCAGTTTGGAGAAAAAACAAGATTCGATATGGCTCTGGAGCAAGGCTATAATCTTACTGACTCAGCCAATCAGTGGTATAAATATAGAAAACCAGAATCTATTCCAGAAACCCTTAGGTCCGAATTTCCCGAGGGGCTTACAATTCCTAGAAGCTGGAAAGATCTGAAAGAGCTGCACGATAAAATTTCTAGGGACTACCTTAGGATCAAAGCAGAGGCTGAGAGGCTTCCTATTAGCTATACTGACGATGAAAAAAACACCATGCAAATCTCCGTTGAAGATATGGAGCTTCGCTTAGCAGTAGACACCTCAGATCTAGTTATTTGGGGCGGAACCATGAAAAATTGTATTGCCAGCTATAGTGAAAAAGCCGTCCAAAAGACCTCCTACTTGCTTGGTATCTATAGAAACAATAACTTGCTTTATAACATGGAGCTAGCTAGATCAGGAAAGACATTGAGAATTGTTCAGCTTACCGCCTTTAGAAACGCTTCTGTGCCTGCAGAGGACAGAACTCGAATCGAGCAGGCGGTATCTGCTATGAAATTGACCGGATAGTTTTGAGTTGTTGAGTCCGGTCTAGGGCGCCAGTTTTCCCTTCCTCCATGCTGGCGCCCTATTTTTTTATTGACTTGTGTTGTTTTTCGTGTTATTCTCTTCCTGAGGGCATCAAATGAGCGAAGGCATCGTAAAGTGGTTTAATGACGCAAAAGGCTTTGGTTTTATTAAAATGGACGACCAGACTGAGCTGTTTGTGCATTATTCCGACCTTGTGATGGATGGCTTTAAAACCCTTAAAGAAGGCGAAAAAGTATTATTTGACGTGTACGAGGAAAAAAAAGGTCTCGTAGCCAAAAATGTTAGAAAGGAAGACCATGGAAAGCGCAAATGAAAAGGAAAATCTACAAAAAAGATTGTTTGAGCTTGCCTCAGACATTGAAGCTCTTAAAAAGCAACAGACAAAGAACTACGAAGAACTTAATCAGGTTTTAACCATGCTTGGGGTAGACACCTACCACCAAGATCCGATCACTAAGGTTGTTTACAAGGTCGTTGTTCCATCCGGAACCTTTGTTGAATACAAAACAATTAATTATGAAAGAACGGCTTTTAGTGGCGAAAAGCGTGGCACCCTTTCTAAAAAAGAAGCTATGGAGAATGGATTCAATGTTTCTGGCGAATGAACAAAAGTTTTATGTGAGAGTGAACGAAGAAACCATGTCTTCTGTGTTGCAAAGGCACTACGGAGACTTTTACAAAACTGTACAGGACGCCCTCAAGTCTGCCTACAAGACCATGAAACTTGGCGATAAGATCGATATCGTTGATGAATTTGGAAAAGTGTATGCAACAACCGGAAATTGCGCTCCTGAAAGCGTATGAGTGGTGTGGCGAAGGTTCGTCATTTTGAGGCGGCAAGAAGAGCAAGCTTTAGGTCTGACCACCCACTCCATAAGCTTGGGGCTGTTATAGCTAAAGGAAACCGAGTTATTTCGGTTGGATGGAATAAATACAGGACCCACCCCAAAGCTCCTCACCCGTTCAAGCATTTGCACGCAGAGGTGGTAGCATTGTTTTTGTGCGGTGAAGAGGCGAGGGGCGCTGATCTTTATGTTTATAGAGAGGGTAGGGATGGAATCCCTAGGATGAGCAAGCCTTGCCCCCATTGTATGGTTGTTATAAAACAGTATGGGATAAAGAGAATTTTCTACACTAACGATAGTTTTTCGTGCATAGAAAATTTATAATGCTGTAAAATCGGAAATAGGTGTTTAGAGGGGCACGCGGGTGGCCATAAGTATAACCCCGAAGACTTGGTGCAATTCCAAGATTTCCGACCATCAACCAGATATCAGCTTTGATAATAATGCCAATATTTGATTGTTTTGATTTCTCACCTCTTCTCTTAGGTCGTTCACTTTGTCGTTTAGGTTTTTAATGTCTTTTTCGTACATCTCTCGGATATTTTCCACATCCTTTTCCACCAACTCTTTTAGTGAATCGATTTCATCAAAGCAAATGTCGAGTTTCACCTCGAGCATTTCTCTCGCGCTTTCAATTTCATCCATGGCCTTCTGAAGGATTTTCTCATTCTCTTGGTCCCTCTCAGCCTTAATGTTTTTAATAAATTTTTGGGCTGTTAAGATCACTGAAGCTATGGATCCCAGTGAAATGATTACTTGCCCAAGAATGGTGGCGTCCGCTTTCATATCAAATAAGATTGCAGTTTTTGTATTAAAAAACATGATATTATGTAGTTATGATTCTACCTTTCAATCCCGATGATGTGGTTCTAGAAAATAATAAAGCAATATATCATCTCGATCAGGTGGGCGATGTAGGTGGCTCTTACAAGGGAGTGTTTGAGTTCAGGTGCTTCCTTAATCCAATTCAATATATTGCCGCAGATAGGGAATACCGAGATCTCATGGGCAAGAACCAAGCACTGGCCGACCCCCATGCTGACTCACTGGCTTATGCCCTCACTCAACTCAAATACCGAATTATAAAAGCCCCGCCCTTCTGGTATTCTGACGATTCCGCTATACCGGGCGGTTCCATACCAGACCGTGACATTATTTCGCTTTTGCTTTCTGCCGCCACAGAGGCTGAGATTAAGTTTAGGCGCTCCCTCCTTGATAAGCAGGAAGAGTCTGTTAATAAACTAAAAGCTATTATCGACAAAAAGAAAGCCGAAGTGGTTGCCGATGAAGAGCTTGAAGCCTTAGATAAAGAGTCGGATGAGGTGGAGCCTGAGATGGCTTCTGCCACCCCCACCCCAAAAAAGAAAAAGGGTAAATGAAGGCTGAGTATATTATAGCCATTCAGAATGCTGCCCTTGCCGATGTAATGTCGGAAAACCCTCCCTTTGATTATTTCTACAGGAAGGTGTGCCGGCAATATTCTGAAAAGTTTAACACCCCCCTCCCTCAAGTGTACCTGCTCCCCTTTAATGAAGTGCTTAGGGATGTCACCGAATCTAGGTATGAGCAAATCCTACAGTCTGAAGATGGCGAAGAGGATATGCTCGAGATGGCTCAAAGGGCTGTCAATCCTAATTACGAGACCGAAGAAGAGCAGGAGAACGAAGACTTTGCTAAGAAGGCCCTAGACGAGGAGAACCTCAGAAAAGCTCGGCAAATGGCAAAGGAGATGGGTTTAAACAAGGCTCAGCCACAACCTTTAAAGGCAGAAGATAAAAAGGGCTCTCCCCCTCAATCGCCTGCCGGCAACTCGCTGTCGTTTGACGATGAGATCCCTCCAGAAGCTTTTGATTCGTTCGATGCCGGATCCGACGATTTCTAAGCCTAAGGTCTTGTTATTAAACGGTATTTTTTGAGTTTAAGGAAAACCATATCCTAATTCCTGTAGGATATTTCCTTTTTCTAAAAGCAAGAAACCAGATAGAGGCTACCACAATATAGTAGCTTGGGTTTGGTCCACCCCCATCTCCAATTGCATCTTTGTCTATTACCAAATCTTTAACGCATGAAGGATAGGCATAATAATCATTGCTTATAATACCATGCATCTTGAGCGAAGCGCAATAATTTCTGTTTATCCTATCAGATATCATATTATGATGGTGCTAAAAAAAGAGATGAACGTCGGCTTAGCTGCCCCGCTAAAGATCCTATAGCTCATTGGCGTTACAATTATGCCGTCGATGTCTACCATGTTTATATCAAAATACCTTATAGAAGAGTATCTTACAGAAAAGGGATATGTCCTAGTTGTCCAAAGCTCTAATGTTTTAGATCTTATAGTTTCTGTGTTTTTCATATAATGCTTCGTCGCGATACCATAGCTGTAAAACCAATCGTTTTTGGGTATGTAGTTGTTCTCACATCTAACAACCCCTTTAGATGCTTCCACCCATCAATTGGCTTCCAAACCACACTTGAGCCAATCCGTCGGATTCGTCCATCTTCCATCATCCTGATGCAAAAAATATTGTTTTTCATATTTCTATATACACCTCTACAAAACCAATCCTATCTTTAAAATTCTTGAATTTCGGGCTAGCCTTATCTTCTTTTCTAAAATAGAGCGAAGCTTCAGTGAAAGCCCAGATGTCAGCAACTAGCATTCCGTAGCAGAGATTTCTACTCCTCACTTTCATTTCGCCAATATAAAACGCTTCCCAGCCAAGCTCGTACTGCTTTGGAAACCATATTAAAAAGGAATCCTCTATTTTAAGTATGCCCCGACCAAACCTATCTTTTTGTGTTCGTTTATTATTCATAAGCTTGAAGTTTGCGCTATCACATAGCAATATTGATTATATTTGTAGGTAGGTCTTCTGTTTCCAACCCAATGCCCTGAGCCCCACCCACCATAGTCAACCCAATCCCATGGGATCCAATAAATGTATCCAAGTGGAGGCCTGCCGTATGGGGCCAACCTAAACACCCCGCCGGTTTCAACATAAAGAAGATTTTTACTGCTATCCTTTGTTTTTACACTATGCATCGACTACCACTATTAAACCATCTAGTAAACCCGGTTCTGTCGCCAACACGATTTGGCCACATGCACCAAGGCGGGTTGACGAGATTTATTATTTTTATTATGAACACATCCCTATCATCTTCAGGCGAGAGATCGAAAGCGACTATTCTGGGCAAATAGAGATCGCCCGTATTCTCTACATCGAAGAATATATAGTCGTTTTCGTTTATCCTCACCACATCTTTCATATGAACGCCGTTATCTTTGCATTATTGGTGAGGAACGAATTCCCATTGTTTATAAAAAATGAGCCTATGTTGTACGGGTGAGGGTAACTAGCGTTTTTTGGTATGCAAATAGATCCGTTCCAATCCGGCGTTTCGTATTTTATTATTTTGATATAAGAGAAAAATTCATACCTAAGGCCATGGGTCATATCTTGCTTGAAGTCTAAATACCCATAGCTCCACGGCCAAGTTTCGTTTTTTCTCACAATAATTATATTCATATAGCCCTAAAATATGGTATTTGAACAGCAGTATTGCTCGAAAGCCTTTGTTTATGGTAATTGAAGTAGGGCCCCACCGTCATTTTATAATGCCATGTAGTTCCGTATTCTTCCTCTAAATTTCTAAAAGAGATCCAATATTTTATTAATCCTGCATTGAGTCCATCAAATAGGTCTAAGTATAAATCTATGAATTCATACTTCCTGCTTTTTTCATTAAAATAATACTGAGGTCCGTTTTTTCTGACAACGATCTTCATACGCTTGTCTTGGTGCTCATTATTAGTTTAACATCGCCGTATGTGGACTCGACCGCCCCGCCACCAAACCTTCTTTGAGAAAAGTAAATTGTAAACAAATCGGAATATTTTTTAGACACGATGCCGCTGCTTTGGATGATTTGAACATACCCAGCGTACTGGTACTCTTCGCTGAAGAATACAAACTCTATATCTTTAAACCTAAAGCCGCTAACATATTTGCATTCGTAGCTGTAGGCAGTTTTTTCAGGCAATGTTCCTATCCTGCTATGCAAAATATTATTGCTTGAATAGAACTTCACCATATCTCATATTATCATTATCAAATACAGATGAATGAGTTATCAATCGTGACGCTGTTAGCTTCTATGGGATACCCCGAATAGTATTTTTCAAAGTCCCTTATGGATGAGTAGTAGCTTCCTACCACAATATTGTCAAAAAACGTCCGGCTTTTCTTTTTGAATATGGGTATGGAAAAAATGTAAAACATTCTGCGATCTCGACTCCTTTTTTGAATAAAGAAGTGTTCTGGACTACAAAATACCCTTTGAATTTCACGGCCTTTCATACATTAAAATTAACCCTTACATTCCATATTGTTGCGACATACCCATACCTTTTGAGCGGAACTCGCGGGTATTTTGATAAAGATCCCGTAATGTAATCTTCTCTGGCTTGCATGACATAAAGCGTTTGAAACATATTCACCTGTTTCCTCTTAAAAACATTCTCATAGCAATATCTCACCATGAAGTTGTTAAATGTGACATCAGTTTCAATAAAAAAGCCAAGAAGTCTAAATCCCATGAGTTTGTGCGAAACCCTGTAAACTACCTTTTGACTGTTTTCTGAAAATAAAAACAACATATTAGATGGTGTCTTCTGACCAAACAGTATTCCTTATTCTGGCTACAAAGCAGTAATATGGTGAAAATCCGTACCGCACTGTTTCGTACATAAAAAAATCAATGCTCCAGTGCATGGCTTCTATTTGATAGGTTGTTTCTGGACAATATTCGTCGGGATCAACTTTATAAGCCGGCATACATAGGCATCTACAAATATCTTTTGTCTTAGCATGAAGCTTATACCTAACATCTAAAACAAGTGTGTTGCCCCTACAAAAAGCACTTAGCTTTTTTAAGGTCGGGCGTATGTTTCTGTGACTGTAGGTGGGGCCTACAATTTCTACCCTAAACTTCATATAAAGTCTTCTTCGTATATTTTTGCAAGGCTGACACACCATTGCTTCTTCATAATAATATCAAGCGGAACCCCCATGACGCGAAGTGTTCTAAAACAATCGTAGTCCCGCCTTACATACCAATAGTGCCACTCATCTATTCTCATCTTATATTTTTTCATAATCAAACACAATCGTAATGCGTTTAAGGCAAATATACGGAATCTTTAGCATATACATAGAAAGCAAAGAAACCCTAGACTCAAGAGTCCTACGGTCTCTAGTTACGCGCTCTATTTTTATTCTAGATGCACCCATCCTTTCTAACATTAACATGATTTTTAAAAAATGTCAAGTTTTCAGGCATAACTTTCCGACTAAACAAATATAGTTTAGGTATTGCGTAGGCTAGGTAGACGCCCAGATAGCAGGCCTCTTCTACGATATTGAAGAAATAGAACTTGCCCGGCATCCGGTGCCTAATCTTGTTCTTCATCTTTATTGTGTTAATAGATATCTTTCGATACTTACTAAACAGCGTAAATAGGTTTAACATAGATGGCTTTTATGTTGCCTTTTTTCTTAAAGCAGTTGAGTTCCGGCTTGAGCCAGTAGATCGGCACTTCCAGCCCAAGGCCACGATCCAAAATAATGTGGACGCGCATGGTCTTGCCGACAGCGGAGACGGAGCCAGCAACCCTTATGCTTATTTTAATTTCATCAAACGAAGAGATGAGACGGCTTATCTGAGCACCTATTTTATACTCCATAGCCCCTGAGCCTCACATTTGTCTTGCCGATATTGTAATCTTTCTTTGCCGAATAGTTATCGGCATGGTTGAAATAGTCCAAGTCATAGGCCTGATTGATGGCGTGGCAAAACTTGTGCTTTAATGTAACCGAGATGTCGCTTTTTGTTTTACCTATGAATCTTGTGGATATTTTTGAATCCAGTATTTCTACGAACAATACGGTTATCTTCTCGCATAGAGGGTACGAGTTGTTTAGGGAGTAGATTCTTGTGACAAACCTTTTCATACATCACACAACCCTTATGCGTCTTCTTCTTCCGCTTCAATGAAGTCGTCAAACACATCAAAGTTGTCCAATAGATCCTGAAGCCTTCTCATTCTGGAGGAGGAAAGTCCCGTCTCATCTTGAGCAGCTATTCTTGGGCTCGAGCTAAAGCGATACTTTGGTGGTAGCATCACCGTTTCTATTTCTCTTGTGAATAGCTCTGGAACCCTTGCAATGTAGATAAAGAAGGCCCCCTGCTCGGCTCCGACCACACGCCTTTTGTTTCGACGCTCTATGTTTTCTTGAAACCCCACCTCTTTTACGCAATTGTATACGAAATAAGGATCTCCATCCTTCATCCTGACGCAGATCTTGTTGTTTTCAATCCAAGTTTCGGCAGTGCCCACAACGGTTGGGTCTATGTCATGGTCAGTAACGTATACCCTGAAAGATACTTTACACTTGGACCGACTCATACAAAGACACCTTGCTTCTTAGAATGAAGCGATATTTAGCAATTGAGTTTTTGATATAGGCTAGGTCCGGATTGGTGCCAACCCAGATCATGTTGGATTTCTTGTAGTGGTCTTCCAGCTGGCAGATCAAATAGTTATAGAGGGCTGAGTTAACTAGGACAGGGCCGTTTGTTTTAATTTCTACGCTTAGGAGGCCGGTAGGCTTTGTGAAGTGAACGGGAATTCTTATCGTTAGGTTGGCATTGTCGTTTAATATCACGGTCAAGGAATTAAAAGGCTTTAGGCTGGAAAGAAGTGAAAGTGTGTGATCCTTAACCTTGGCCATATGATATTATCTGCTACAAGAATGCCTCCCAACTGTAAAGATTGTGGCCGTTTAGGATGACAAACCTACATTTTCTGGATATAGCTATGGAATAATTCAAATTAGATATTCCTAAATGATTATCAACACTTCGCCTGTTTCTGAACGGGTTTTGGTAGAACAAATCCCTGTAAGTGGCTACGGCATCGACGGACATTGCCATGTTATTAATGTTTATAACCCTGTAGTTTAATATTTTAATGTGCTTTTCTTGTCTTTCAGGGTCCGTAGGGTTATGGAACTCATAATGCACAAAGTCCTTATAAATCCTAAGGAGGACAAATTCTTCTTTTACTCTGAGGATTTCACACCGAGCGTTTGTCAACATAGCACATCACAAACTTATACCATTTCATGGCTTCGCTCCCCACCCTAAAGAATTCGTAATAGTAGGGCTTTGTAAATAAGTAGCGCAGCCCGCTATTTTCGCCTTCTGGAGAGATAAAGACCGGCGGCTTAAACTCTAAATCCGGATAGTCAAATTGCAGTATTGCGACAACCCTGTTCTGTTCTTTCACACCACGTTCCTTTGAATAGGTCTAATCGGAGAATTTCTCTTGTAGTTTAGGAAAAAGCGATTTCCGTACATATCTATTCCAACCCTATAGTATTCGGTTGGAGTGACAAAAAATCTGTCCATGCTGTCGTAAGTGGTGGTTCCCTCTGGCGTCTTGATAAAAACCACATTTAGCCTAATGATCATGACAACCCTGTCGATTGCTTTATTTTTTAGGTTGAGCACACTAGGGCCCCACCTATGGTAACATATGCCTTGTCGCACTCATGCATGGGCTCGAGCGTCCTCTCCTCAACAAAAGAAGAATATTTGTACGGATTATAAATAATTTTTATGCACCGCTTTTTGGTGGGGGCCCTAGCGTTCTTAATCCAAACACCTTCAACGCCAGCATGCACATTCTTTCTGTTCTCATTTAATACGCGTTGCCTAAGCTTTTTGGACACCTTGAATCTTACGCCCTCTAGTGTTATTGAATCAACATAGGCGATCACTCGACGAGTTTTTACATCCCTTACGCTAAGGCAGCCTCTGTGCAAATTTCTATAAACAAACACCTTCATAGTTAAATGTAAAACCTGTTGGGGATAGGAATTGAGCTTTTACTTCCGTAGTTTTTAATTTGCCTTATGCTTTCTCTCCAGTCAAACAAAGGCTCAAATGGGTTTCTGTATTTGTCTAGCCCAGCCAAAAAATTTGCTATGGACAGCATAGAGTAGGATAGGGCCATTCTGTGGCCAAAAATTTTTGCAGAGTCCTTCTCAACAGCCACAACGCAATCGCCGGTTTGTATAATATTCCAGCGTAATGATGGCCTTATGCTAAGCGCATGCTTATCATAGTATCCACAATGATTGAAATCAAGCACGCCTGATTTCTTTTCGCAAAAGTCTTGAGACAGTTTTTTATAGAATTCTTTCGACGACGTACTCATTTCCCCATCCGTCTACAAACCTTTTTTGCATGTTATTATAAATTTCAGAGTAGGTTTGCTTAACCTTTCCACCGTAATCATTCCAGAAGTCGGGGTGAGAAATTTCCTTCGGATCTATTTTGCCCAAGCTGATAAATTGGACAATCGTCTCACTAGCCACCTTAGCCTCGAGCTGGTGGACCTTATTCTTAATCTTGGGCAGAATCCAGCCCATGTGGGCCTGCAGGGACTTAGTAAGCAAACTCTTCATCTCTTTCTCTTCCATTATTCCTCCACTACCGTATTGTGCTTAAGAGCCTTTTTATAATTCTCTTTGTATTTTGCGTAGTAGCCTGCATTTCCAAACCAGTAGGAGTTCATAATGCTACCCTCTACATTCATATTATCAAGAGTAGAAAGCTCATTGTTGTGTCCAAGCCCAAGCACGCAATGGCCAAGCTCGTGGTACATCAGTTGCTCTCTACCACTTTCGTTCATTGTGGCCCAGAAGTCCGGATCGATATTAATTTGGTTAAATTGCCCACCGCTGTAGCAAACACCGATGGTTGGGGCGTTCAGCTTTCTAAACGAGATGTCTACGTTGTTTACACCGACGCCAATTTTGGCTTCAAAATCGCGCACATACGCATTAAATGCAGGGTCAACCTGTCCCTTGCGACCGCAGGCAGAGAGGGTAAGAACAAGGGCCAGTGCCAGTATTGCTTTAGTTCCCATAAGACAATGCTAACATTTTAGACGACCCGCATCAAGAACTATTTTTAATCTCTGTTTGTTTTTGCTGTTTTATCAGCAACGTCGTCCTTTGGCCAGTTGTAATCAGTCCATGGAGCAACGCCCTCGTCCTCTTCGTGGTTTGCCCCACCGCAGTATTCGCACTCGGTAAGCAAAAGGGTGGCGACATGCTTTCTTGGCCAAACCCCTCCGCGCTCGGAGGCGCAGGTAGAGCACATCCAGTAGTGGGGAAACTTATCACTTAGACTCATTTTCACTCTCCAACAAATCCTTCTTCTCGCTTTCTGCCAAGTTCTTTAATGTGTTGTGATATCTGGTGGCGACATTGTTCGCTGAAATTTTAACCAAAGCGTCATGGGCTACTTCTTCTCTTTTTTTAAAGACCTCACTATGCGTAACTCGACAACACCCACACCCAAGATCCCATGAATCATTAGCGTAAAACTTCAACGCTTCAATGGCGATAGCGAGGTTATCTTCCAATGTTTTAATTTGTTCAGGAGTCATTTCTTTTTACTACCTTTTCTTAAAACAAAGTTAACAAATGCATACGAAAAAAGGGCAAGCCCTACCAAAGAAATCAGGTCTTGTTTTGTTAAGAATGCATGGATGCTCAAGGCGAACATATAAGTCCAAAACATTTTCTTGAGTGTAGGCATATCAGTCTCCACCCTTATCTGGGGTTATATCACCCCTCAACGCTTCTTCATTTATCTCGGCGATATATCCTTCTGATTCGTCAATCATGTCGTAAAAATTTACGCATTGTGCCTTAGAAACCAAAAAGTAGCTGGATTCACTAAAGTCGTCAGGATTGCAGTTGTTCCTGAACCAATCTAACCCCTCAAATGAATCACGCATGACATATTCAAATTCTTCTTCAAATGTGGTGTCGTGGTCACTTTCTGCGTAATGCTCGGCACGATGTTCGGCTACCTTGGACAATGGAAGACCCCATACTTCTCCATTTTTACAGCAAAACCTCAAATATCTCATCACTCCCCACCTTTCAACGCTTCCCTAGCAAACATTCCAAAATCAGTCTCGCTATAAAAATCTGGAATGCTTGTTTCATTATCAATTTTATCCTTAAAAGACCAAGGGTCTGCATATAGTTTCAATGCTTCTCTGAGTCGGGCGTTTTCTTCTCGCAATATATCAAGTTCGCTCGGTTCATCTTTAAGTGGAACAATCCACTCTCCGGGCTTTGCGTTTGTTTTCAATACTCCTGTAGTTTCTGGAACTACCCAAGCACTGACCACCTTTTGAACATCTGTTCCAGAACTTGTCCATGTCTGCACTGGATTACACACTGGGCACATTTGTATACCGCTTGTCCATCCATGATTGTAACAGTTAAACATCACTCCCCACCTTTCCGCAGGTCATTCAACGCTTTTCGGGCTATATAAAAAAAATGGCGCTCTAGATCTTCATTACATTGATCGCAAATCGGGTCGTCCGAAGCAATATGTTCCAACGCCTCTCTGAGTCTGGCGTTTTCGGCTTGTGCTTCTTTCATTCCAGCCATAAAACATTTATCAGCAAGACCACCAATAGTTCTCGCCCATGTTAAATCTTCGGGGTAATCGCAATGTGCATCATCATTCCATGTGGCAATTACTTTTCCGTTATATGTAATTTCGCAGGTTTCATCATTATATTTTAACATCACTCTACTCCTCTCGCAACAGCCGACAATCTGATGGGCAACACTTCCGAGTCAATCACTTCGCCTTGTACGCAATAAACAATCTTGGCTCCGTCATAAGTGGTGTTGTATATCCACTCTTGATGAACGACATGGTCTTCCTTCCAGAATTGCCACCATCTTTTGTCTGGATTAGGAATGAGCTTTGCTTCTCCCACTGGAGTGGCGGTGCGCATCTGTGCAGACATAGAATGTCTTTAGTCCGTGTCCCATTAGTCCGCCATAATCAGCGACATGATTTCCCCTGCTGATTCCTTAAATTTATGAAACGCATCTGATCCCAATGGAGCATCGGTTAGACTCACCAAAGAGTGCCCTTGATCGGTCATTTGGAATTGTCTTATATGATTTACATTCATTGCAATTTGATATTTACCATCGACAAATTTAGATCCATCCCAATAAATTGGCGTTAACAAAACAAACTTACTCATGGGTTTTCCTTCCTATACTTATCAATCGCCTCAATCGGCGTTACGCACTTCATTCCAATGCGACTCGTTCCATCTGGTTCGGCAAGCCAGAAGCTACCGATGCCAGCTTTCACAACATATTCGTTTTCGATTAGAAACAACAGTCTGGCAGAATCTTCCTTGCGCATTTCAGCACAAGCAAGATCAACTTTAAGACGAGAGATTTCTTTTTTTAGTTCTTTGTTCTCATCTTCCAAGCGATCAATCTTTAATTCATTAAGGCTTCGATCACACCAAGTTCTCATTCCACCGTTATGATCTTGCTCGCACACTTTGCACCATAACTTCATTTCAATTCCTCCAGCGCATCATTAGCGATCTTCCATGCAATCGTGTCGTCACGGCTACATTCATTATCAATCCGCTCCAACGCCTCCTTGAGTCGGGCGTTTTCGGCTTCGAGCTTTTGAATCTTTTCAATCAGCGCATCAATATGCATTTCTGTTGGGGTCATGACTGTCCCCTGCTCACGAATGTAATTTCAATTTGAAATACTAAGAAGTATAAACAAATTCCAAGCAAACGATTTTCCCAAATGCTTGTTCCATATCCTAAGTACCAACCATATTTTGGATTTAAAAAACTAAAATTTATTCTTTTAATAAAATTATTTTCACTCATCACTCTACTCCTCTATCCGTACCAATATATTATTATCTTGAAGTTCAAACAAAACGATAGAAGCCATCTTTTCAGCACTCGTTTGGCAATCGTCCGGATAGCCGTTAGCGAGAAGAGCGTTTTTAATAATGTCTTCTATTTGTGTGGTCTTCTGAGCAGTGCGCTTTGTCTTAAGAGCATCTATAAAGTCCCTATTTCCTTTCCAGTTTGCATCACCTTCGCTCATCACTCTACTCCTTATGGCTTGTTTCCTATTATATACAAAATAGGGAAAATGTACAGAATAAGAATGAATTGAGAGGGTACAGGTCGCTACTCCTGTCATCTGGTTGCCGGGTTCGAACCGACTCGGGCCTTTGCGCCCAGATTGCGCATATCGTTCACAACGCAGCTTTACCTGTTCGTATTGGAGTTTAACCAATCTGCCTTACCTTGCGTGTCTCCAGTGGCGGCTGTGCTATTAACAAAATAGCGCCTATCCACAGCGTGTAGCTTCGTATTCCCTGAATCAGTGTCCGCTACTTTTCCCACGCCGACCCTCTCAAACTATAATATCATTCACCCCGAAGCTTTTTGAGCTTGTCTGACTCGATGATGATATCTGCCAAACCAAGATCGACCGCCTCCTGAGCCGTCAGATACTTGTCCCGCTCCATCAAATCCCGAAGCTTTTCGTATGGTTGCCCAGAGTGCAGAGAGTAAATCCGAGTCAGCTTCTCCTTGGTTTCAATCAAATTCTTGGCAGCGATCTCAATATCTGTCACTGTACCACCGATACCGCCATTGCCAAGGTGGGGCTGATGAATCATTGTCATGGTGTTGGGCGTCAAATGACGATGCCCCTTTTCCCCACACATGGCCAAGAAAGAGCCCATGCTCGCAGCCGTCCCGAGAGCGTAGGTGTGCACTGGCGCCTTGATAAAATGGATGACATCATAAATCGCAAGCCCGTCGTGTACGGATCCGCCCGGAGAGTTGATATAGAAATGAATCGGCTTGTCCGGGTTGTCGGCATCCAAGAACAGCATCTGGGCGACAATTAGGTTTGCGGATACACTATTCACCTGAGTGCCGAGGTATACAATCCTGTCCTTCAAAAGTCTTGAATAGACGTCGTAGTGACGCTCGCTCCCGCGCTCGCTCTCAATGACAACAGGATTGGGGATGTTCATTTTAATATCGTTCATTTGCTCTCCTTTTTCAGCTTTTCCATAATCTTTTCAAGTGTTTCCGCGAGAACACCGCTGTCTCGACCAAATTTTAGCTGGTTCATTCGCATGGATTGCTCCACAGCCAACTCAAGAGCCTGCTTTTCTTTCTCTGTCAGTTTCAATTGCATTTGTTTGCCCCCTGTTCCCTAAAAAATGGCTGCCCCTAGAGGATTCGAACCTCTGACCCTCTCATTAGAAATGAGATGCTCTATCCAACTGAGCTAAGGGGCAGTATGGTCGGGAGAGTCGGACTCGAACCGACATGCTTTCGCGAGAGATTTTAAGTCTCTTGTGTCTGCCAGTTTCACCATCCCCCGACAGTGATCTTCTTCTCTTACATTGTAACAGGTTTTTATTAAGATGTCAAACTATTTTTTAATGGAGCCAGTGACAGGATTCGAACCTGCGACCTACGCTTTACAAAAGCGTTGCTCTACCAACTGAGCTACACTGGCTTATGGCTGGGGAGGCGGGGCTCGAACCTGCGACCGTCCGGTTAACAGCCGGATGCTCTACCAACTGAGCTACTCCCCAAGAGAAAAATGGTGGAGGTGAACGGATTCGAACCGATGACCCCCTGCTTGCAAAGCAGGTGCTCTACCAACTGAGCTA
>Ga0315903_10000307_pt1 | contig 72953 bp, 55 predicted proteins | sample LakEriMetagenome_7_FD_203524 | JGI IMG/M metagenome (GOLD analysis project Ga0315903, IMG submission 203524) | Freshwater fungal communities from buoy surface, Lake Erie, Ohio, United States - Buoy 2 MA119 | ecosystem: Environmental > Aquatic > Freshwater > Lake | place: USA: Lake Erie, Ohio... | reverse complement strand
ATTTATATTAACGGCGCCGGTGTATTTGAAGTATCACGTTCTAAGTTTACAGGAAGACCTAATCCTGATAATAATTTAACGTTAATAACACAAACTTTGTCAGGATCTGTTATTGATTATATTAGTACTGGGTCAACAACAATTTTTACTATTGATTTTCCGTTTGAATCTAGTATACAAGGGTCTACTCAAGTTCATACGTTTATAAACGGTACTGGTACAACAGGTAGTTTATATTTCGAACAAACCGCTTCAACTGCTAGCTCTGAAAACACGTATACTATTATATCAGCATCGTTTTCTGGATTAACTCCTCAAGTAGGTAATATTACTAAAATACGAACTTTTTATAAAAGTGTTGGCGTTGGCGAATATGTTTTAGCCAGTGAAACAGATATTACAGATCAAGCATCTGAGTTTGGATATACGCCTGAGTCAGCTTCTATAATAGTTCCGTTACCAACTGTGCATCGTAACGATAAATTTGATTTAAAATTTCAATTTTTAAATTTTGCAGATGCTGTAAGTAAACAGGTATTATATGTCAAAGACGTAGGAATGCCGGGTGGTAATGTATATATTGGAGGAGATGATAATTTAATTACTGGTTCTATATACGTAGCAGGTCAAACTGGCACAGGAGTATCAATTGAAGGATCAAATGACGGAGCATTTATTCGTTCTGTTGGGTATGAAGGATTTCAAAATGTAGTAGCGAATGGAGCGAATGGCCAACCAGGATTTATTATGTATTCCGGATCAGTTGCAACTATGCTTAATAGTAATCAAACTGAAAATTACCGCGGTATTGGATTAGAATTAACTGCTCATTCAGAATCGTATTTACGATATACAACTTCTGGAAGTGGTTTGTTAGATATTCGCACAAATAAATTCTTTTTAGGAAGTAGTCGTCAATATATAGTCGGGGCCGATGGATTAATACAAATTTCATCTAGTAATTTCTTTTTATCATCTTCTGGCGATGTAATAATGGCAGGTACAATAACTGCAACAGCCGGTAATATTGGAGGATTTATTATTACATCACATTCATTGTCTGGAAATAATTTCTTTATTTCCGGATCGGCTACATCAACAGGATTTTTTATATCAGCTTCTAGATTTAATGTTAAAGGCAACGGTGATATTACTGGTAGCAATGTTTTATTTACTGGTGGTAGAATTGGATCGTTTACCTTAACAAACGATGCATTTTCTAATAGCAACAATTTCTTTATATCAAGCTCATATAATAGTTCTAATCCTTCAGGATCATTCTTTATATCGTCATCTCGTTTTAATGTAAGACAAGACGGTACAGTATCTGGTAGTAATGTATTTTTTAACGGTGGTAAAATAGGATCGTTTACATTATCAAATGATGCATTTTCAGCAGGATCGACTTTCTTTATATCAAGCTCTGTAGGGGCGGTGCCCGGAACTTCGTTTTTTATATCTTCAAGTAAATTTAACGTTAAACAAGACGGTACGATTACAGGATCGCAGGTGTTATTTGATGGAGGTAAAATTGCTGGATGGACAATTATAGGAGATAAATTAAGCGGTAGTAATGCTACGTTAGATGCTGCGGGAGCAGCTTTATATATGAGCAATAAGGGCCCAGGAAGTGATACTACAGCTCCATTTGACATATTAGCTGACGAGTATTATATTGATTTTACCCCTAACGAAGGACAATCTAGAACAAATAAATATTACGTTAAATTTGGACCTAATTTTTCTGTTTCTAGTAGTGGAGTATTATTTGCATCTGGAGCAGTATTTCAAGGTACTGTCACGGCATCTGCAGGTTTAATCGGAGGGTGGAATATCGAATCTACTTATTTAAGATCAAGCGACGATAAATTACGTTTAGCTGGCGGAGGATTAAATGGGTATTACATATCTTCATCAAGATTTAAAGTTACTTCTGACGGAGATATAACAGGATCACAAGTATTATTTACAGGAGGGAAAATAGGCGGTCTAACACTAGCATCAGATAAAATTTATATCGGCACTGGCACATATGGTAACTCAAATACTTCGTTTCTTGTTAATAATTCTGGACAATTTTCTTTAAAAGATTCATTTCAATGGAATGGAACTGATTTATTAATTTCAGGCTCAACAACAAGAATATTAACTCCGACATTTTTCTTAGGAGGCGCAAATCAATTCGTATCCGGATCTAATGGTAATATAGAAATATCATCTAGCAACTTTCATTTAGATCGAAATGGAAATGTTAGAATGTCAGGTACGATAACAGCTACCGCGGGTACTATAGGAGGGTTCGCTATAACTAGTACAGCAATATCTTCTAGTAATAACTCTTTAATACTTCGAGGCGATTCCGGCCAGATAACTGGATCAAATGTTTTATTTAATGGAGGTAAAGTAGGTGGATTTACTATTGACTCTACTAAAATTACTGGTACAAATATTATAATTGACAGTGCAGGTTCCCTGCAAACTGCAGACTACGCATCAAATCAAACAGGCTGGAAGATATCTGCAGTAGATAATGGATTTGCTGAATTTGAGAATGTAAGAATAAGAGGAACGCTTAAAACTGCAGTATTTGAAAAAGAAACAGTAAATGCAGTTGGAGGTCAGTTATACGTTGCTAATTCATCAACAATTACTGGATCAGAAGCTACGACATCAATACCACAACTAGTATATTTAAAGTTCGGAGGATATTCGGGATCAAACGCAATTCAAAACATTGCAGGAAGTGGTAATACCTATGTAACGATAGCTAGTCTAGTAACTGCATCAATTGCTAATTTACCAACATCAACTCAAACTTTTAAACCAATTGGTGGCACTGGATTGTTAATAGCCTCTGGGTCGCATACAGTTGGGGCTACCGCAGCGGTTCCGGCGCAATTATCAGGTATTACAACTGCTGAATCTGCTAGTCTTACTGTAATGGCTTGGGTACGTCCTAATTTTAGCTCGTATACATCGAGTACGCCAACCGGATCTATATTAGAAAAATCGAGTTCTATTGTAGCTAGCTCATTACGTGGTCCGTTTTATATAGGATTTGTTGTGCAATCTAGCACAACTGCATCATTGCGTATTAGTACCGGAAATGAATCAGATTTTAGTAGTTTTGATCGCTCTAACGTACTACGTAATAATACATGGACTCATATAGCACTGACAGTTGCGCCTGACGGTGCTAATTACACTCGTACAGTATATGTAGATGGAATTCAAAGTGGCCTAACAAGTAACGCTACTTCTGCAAGTGTAAATCTTTTTAGTAAAGTAAACACCTCACCTATAAACATAGGCGTTGGCAGATCATATTCAGAGCGATTCCCAGGATACATTGCAGATGTGCGTCTCTATACCGGATCGCTATCAGCCGCTGAAATACAAACAATATATAGCGGATCTTACTTTACAGGTAGTATTGAAGCAGGCACTCCTGCAATACAAATTGACAACGTAACTGGATTCATTAATGGAGAAATTTTATCAGCTAAAAAAGTTGATAATTCAGGATTTGCAACTGAGTATTTCCAAGTAAGAGATACCATGCGTCTTAATCCTAGCAGTGATACCGACTTTTCTGGCATACTTTACGTTACGAGAAGCTATGGAAATGGGGTGAGTGGAGATAGCGGAAGTTTAGGAGATATGCCAAACCAAGCACAAAGCTACTCGCCATCTCAAGTAATTGTGTCAACTGGTAAGATTGGAACTGGATTTATTCGTATAAACGCTAACCCAAATGATCAAACTACACCATATATTGACATTGTTGAAAGAACTGGCAGCGGTATATATGATGTTAAGTTAAAAGCTCGATTAGGCGATTTATCGGGTCTAGCAAATAGTAGCTATGTATTTGGAAACAGCAATCCTGGATTTGGATTAGCAACCGATAACGTATTTTTGCAGGGAGGGATTATTGCTAATACTGGAAGTATTGGTGGTATCAATATGCAGTCTAGTAAATTATTTACAGGCACGGGTACATTTAATAACAGTAATACTGGATTTTATTTAGATAGTAATGGCCAATTATCACTTAAAGATAAATTATCCTGGAATGGAACTACATTATCTATATCAGGAACAATAAATGCAAATGATGGTAACATTGGTGGATTTGCTATTACGGATAGTGCAATAACCGGCTCTGGATTTTATTTGAGTGGATCTGCAACTAACAACGGAACTTCGTTTTTCTTATCATCTAGTAGATTTAACATTAAAGGAAATGGCGATGTTACTGGCTCTCAGGTGTTATTCACCGGTGGTAAAGTAGGTGGATTCAATATAACAAGTACTCAAATAGCCGATGTAGGCGGTGCAACTTTACTATTAAAAGATTCTGGTCAAATAACTGGATCTAATGTTTTATTTACTGGAGGTAAAATAGCAGGATTTACTATAAGCAATAATACTCTATCAAACGCTAGTAATTTCTTTATATCAGGATCTGCTACTGGTAATGATTTCTTTATATCTTCATCAAAATTTAATGTAAAAGCTAATGGCGATGTAACTGCTTCATCAGCTTTATTCAGTGGATCTGTAAACGTAGTCGGAACTGTAACTGCTACTGCAGGAGCTATTGGAGGATTTGCTATTACATCTGACGCAATAACTGGTTCTGGATTTTATTTATCAGGATCAGCTACATCTACTGGATTCTTTATTTCATCATCTAAATTTAACATTAAAGGTAATGGAGACGTAACTGGATCAAACGTTTTATTCACTGGTGGTAAGATTGGATCATTTACGTTAACAAACGACGCATTCACTGCAGGAAGTACATTTTTTATATCAAGTTCAGTATCTGGTACACCTGGATCTGCATTTTTTATAAGCAGCAGTCGATTTAATGTTAAGCAAGATGGAACAATAACTGGTTCAAATGTACTATTTAATGGAGGTACTATAGGCGGATTTACTTTAACTTCAACTCAAATATCTAGCTCAACGTTGGTAATGGGTAACTTAACCGGTATCAACGACACTAACTTTGGACCGGCTGGAACTATTACAGGCAATGGATTATATACAACCAATGGCTACTTCTCAGGTAAAATTGAAGTAGGTAGCATACCGCATGCTCCGGCAGCAGAAAAGCTGTTAGCATATTATCCATTGGATTCGTTGAATTTTATTGACGCTTCTGGAAATTGTCCAGGTACTAGTTCATATGCAATTGCCCCGACAATTGTATCAGGATCAGGTACAATAGCTGGATTTGCTGCAAGAGATGGCGGAGGATCAAACATAAGACCAGTAACTAGCTCAGCAATTAAAGACGCGCTCACATCAGCACAGTTTACAATGTGTTTTTGGTACACACCAACAACGCCTTTAGGAGATTATCGAGATATATTAGCTTTTGCAGTTACCTCTAGCACCGCTTTTGGTAACGTGTCTGGTTCTAATAACTTTAGAATAGAAAATTCAAGTGATTTCACTGCATTAAGAGCGCACCCTACTTTGCAATTTGTTTGGAATGCACAGGGAAGTACTGGAACTGTATTTCCATCTGTAGCGTCAGATGCTGGATATTTTATTACTGGATCAAATTATCATATTGGATTTGTTTCTGATTTTGCTGCTAATTCACTAAAATTATACGTTAACGGAGTTAGAATTAAAACAGCTACTTTTACAGCAGCTGGAGTGCCAGTTACAGGATTTATTGCTGCTCCAGATTTAACTTTAAGAGTCTTTAGAGAAAATACTAACCAAACAATACTCAGTGAATTTCGTATATACACTGGCTCGTTAACAGATGCTGAAATTGAGTCTATATACTTAGGAAACGCTCAATTAGGAGGAGGTAAAACTGTAATTGATGGGGATAGTATAAAGACAGGCCGTTTAATGTCATCTAATTGGGCAGTTGGAAGTACAGTCGGATCAATGTTTGATTTGAATAACGGTACATTTGAATTAGGTGGAGATGTTAATCCTAGTTTCTTATGGGACGGATCCAATCTACGAGTATCAGGTTCTAGTGCTCAAATACTAACTCCGAATTTCTTTTTAGGAGGTACTAATCAATATATTTCTGGTTCAAGCGGTAACATTAGAATATCATCAAGCAACTTCCATTTAGACACTGCCGGCAATGTTACTATGGCAGGTACCGTTACAGCAACTGCAGGTAACATTGGCGGATTTAATATAAGCAGTAATGCATTAAGTAGTGCGAATTTCTTTATATCTGGAGCAGCAACGAGTAATCAATTCTTTATATCAGCTTCTAATTTCAATGTTAAAGCAAATGGAAACGTAACCGGTTCTAGTGTATTATTTACCGGAGGAAAAATAGCTGGATGGACAGTAGACAGTGATAAGTTAAGTTCAGGAAATGTAACACTAAATGCTACCAATCAACAAATATTACTAGGCGATACAACATACGATGCTGCTGAAATAGCATTTACTGGTTCAGGTATTGGTAAATTTGGAAGCATTAATATAAATGGGGTAGCAGGAGCGTTAAATGGCGGTTCTGCATTTTTAGACACGTTTAACGGTACAGAGTTAGACTCTACGTTATGGTATAATAACAGTAACAACGCTGGAGAGAAGGCTAGAATTGTGAGTGGAGCTCTTCGTTTAGAAAACAATGATGCGCAATGGGACTATGCTATTGTAGGTAAAAAAGCATTTCAACGAGCCAACTCACCGGTGTTTGAGTTTCATACAAAAGTACTTGAAATTGGCGGTGTTACAAACCAGTCGCCTAGAATGATGCTAGGCGTTACCGAAGATGCAGGAACTACCAACTACGCCGGTAACGTGCACGCTTTTTATTTTACTAACGGAAACTTACTAATATGGGAAGGGAATACTCAAAGAACGGTGTTAGATACTACCGTTACAGTTGGAGATACATACAAGTTAATAATGAAACCATTAGCTTCATCTGGAACTCAGTATGAAGTATATAAAAACGAAAATTATACGACTCCGTTTGCAACCGGAAGCACTGGTACTAATAACACTGCCAGCTTATACCCAGCCATATGGACCTTGCCAACATCATCAACAATGGAATTTTATTCTGTTGCTGCGTACGATTCTACAACACCCGGAGCATTTGATTTAAAAGGTGGTGGCAGTTTTGGTCTTATAGACAATTCTGGAAGTCATTTAACGTTTACCCGTGGCGGATTTTCGCTATCAAGTCCAAATGTAGATATAACCGGTAGATCGATTCGTATAGGTGATGCATTTAAGTTTGATGGATCTAATTTAACAGTATCAGGATCATCTGCTCGAATATTAACGCCTAGTTTCTTTTTAGGAGGCACTAATCAGTATATATCAGGATCAGGAGGATTGATAAGAATATCATCGAGTAATTTCCATCTTGATACTGCAGGTAACGTAACAATGGCTGGAACAGTAACTGCAACAGCTGGTGCGATAGGAGGTATTAATATACAATCTAATAAATTATTTACAGGAACTGGTACATTTAATAACAGTAATACTGGATTTTACGTAGACAATACCGGTCAATTATCACTTAAAGATAAATTGTCTTGGGACGGTACTACATTAAGTATAACCGGAGACATAACAGTAACTAATACAGAAGATTTTGCCTCGTTACGAGATAAATCGACTTACGTTACTGCGTTGATATCATCTGGTTCAGGCGCAACGGTATTCAATACTAATACAAATGTAATATTTACGCGTCATGGATTTCCAAGTGCATTAACATCCACCGTAACAGGATCTGATACAATATCTGATATTAGCTCGTCATATGATTTGTATGTATTTGATTATGGATTTTTAGGAGCTAACACTAAAGCAAAATTAATATTAGATTTATTTGACGCTGGATATTCAGTATTTTCAACAGGAAATGACACGACTACTAGTAATACTACAGGATCTGCCGGATCGGAATGGCCAATAATAGCTGCATCTGCAAAGTCAACAAATGGTAATTTTACTTCATCGTCGCTAGCAACTGGTATAGGCGGTATATCACCGAACGATCCTATAGGCTTTGGCTGGACGTCTTTTTATACTGCGTCTGAAGGTGATTCTGGTAATTTACCAACGCGCTTAAAAACTAATATGAATGGTGCAAGTACTTGCGTGCCATTAGCAATATCAGGTTCTACTCAGCCTGATGCAGTCCCTGAATCCAATACCACTGCGGCATATGTAGCGTTTTATGCAACAAATCCTAGAGGCGGAAGGTGGGTACATACTAATGCTAGAGAATTGAATCGAGGATTGAACCCATCAGCTTCAATTAAATTATTAGATTTGTTGTATCGCAGAGATAGCGCTCAAGAAGCGTATCATGACGGATTCACTAAAATAACTGGTAACATGATTCAAACTGGTAAGATTCAATCAACGAATTGGACTACCGGAGGATCCGTTGGATCAGAATTTAATCTTAACAATGGTACATTTAAGTTAGGAGGCGATGTTAATCCAGAGTTTTCTTGGGACGGTACTAATTTGCGAGTATCTGGATCTAGCACTGAATTACTTACTCCTAGCTTTTTATTAGGTGGAGCTAATCAGTATATATCAGGTTCAGGCGGTAATATTAGAATTTCTTCAAGCAACTTTCATTTAGACACTGCTGGTAACGTAACAATGGCCGGAACAGTAACTGCAACTGCGGGTAACATTGGTGGATTTAATATAAGCAGTAACGCTTTAAGTAGTACAAACTTCTTTATATCAGGGGCAGCTTCTGGAGACAATTTCTTTATATCTGCCTCTAATTTCAACGTAAAAGCTAACGGAAACGTAACTGGTTCAAGTGTATTATTTACTGGAGGAACGGTTGGTGGGTTTACGCTATCTTCAACTCAAATAAACGATGCTAGTAATAATTTAGTATTAAAAAGTTCAGGTCAAATAACTGGTAGCAATGTACTATTTAACGGTGGTACTATTGGAGGGTTTACAATAGGAGCGAGTTCACTAACCGCTACAAACTTTGCAGTAAACACAACTGCCGGTGAAATTGAATTAGGAGGCGCTACTAGTTTCACTAATGGTGATGGTATATACATGAGCAAAGATACCACTAACAATTTCCGTGTAGGGGATCAAGGCGGTGCTCGTATGCAGTTCACCGGAGATAACTTAGAAATTTACAATTCAGGTAATACTAGATTAGTTAGCATAGGATCGTTGAATACTATTGCTGGATTTACAATAAGCGGAGATACTCTATCCAATAGCACAAACTTCTTTATATCAGGATCTGCTACCGGCAATCAATTTTTTATATCAGCTTCTAATTTTAATGTAAAGGCAAATGGAAATGTAACTGGATCTCAAGTATTATTTACTGGAGGAAGAATCGGCTCATTTGCTTTAACTAACGATGCATTGACAGCAGGAAGTACATTTTTTATATCTTCATCAGTAGGCGGTACCCCAGCGTCAGCATTCTTTATAAGCAGTAGCCGATTTAATGTAAGACAAGATGGAACAGTATCAGGTTCAAACGTGTTTTTTAACGGTGGTAGAATAGGTTCATTTACTCTTTCAAATGACGCATTTACTGCAGGTTCGACTTTCTTTATATCAAGCTCTGTAGGAGGTACCCCTGCATCTGCATTTTTTATATCTTCATCAAGATTTAATGTTAAGCAGGATGGTACAATAACTGGATCTAACGTTTTATTTAACGGAGGTACTGTTGGTGGATTTGCATTAACTTCAACTCAAATAAACGATACTGGAAATAATTTAATACTTAAGAGTAATGGACAAATTACAGGATCAGATGTATTATTTGACGGAGGAAAAATAGGTGGATTTGCATTAGACGCATCTCGAATATACTCAACAACTAACGTTACGCAATCGATAGCTGCATTAGATTTAAAATCTAATGGAACAATATCAGGGTCGTCTTTGTTAATTCGCACAAAAATAGGAAACAATCCGTTATATACAAATATTAACACCGATGAAGGATATGCAGACTTTTTTAATTTAGGTCGACAAGTTGCCGCTACTATATCAACTGAATATAGTTTAATATCAACGTCAGACGATACCGGTTGGATTGATAAAGGTACGTTTGTATTTCATTTATTACCGTATGAAACGCATCTATTAATATCATTCAATCATTACGTTTCAGGATCTGCTACTAGTACAAATAATAAAGGTCAGGTAAGATTTCAAATGTACGCTGCCGATTCAGGGTCGCTGCAGAATAGCGACGCTAGATACGATAATTGGATTGCCGGAGGTACTAGTAGTACTAAAGAATTATCATTGCTTGGGACTAATGCTAGATCTATTTGGTGGACGATGGATCAAGACTCGCATATTACATTTCCTAGTTCTTCATGGGGAATTGGCAACGGAGGAGGAAAAACTGTTAAATTAGTATTACAGATGCAAAACACAACAAATCTCGCTACAACCCCTACTATATCAAATTTCGTAAAGTATGTCACAATTACGGCAACGCGGCGTATGACTGCAGAAAATGGTAGTATAGAGTTTCAAAGATAATATATTACTTAATTAATATTTATAATAAATCAAATACATGATATCAAAAGTAATTGCAATTTATCCTGGACGTTTTCAACCGTTTGGTAAGCACCACGAAACTGCTTACCGAGCTCTTCAGAAAAAATTCGGACAGGCTAATACATATATAGCAACTAGTGACAAAGTAGAATTTCCTAAATCTCCGTTTACATTTAAAGATAAAAAGCAAATTTTATCGTTATATGGATTGCAAGACGACGTTGTGCTAACTAAACAACCTTACGTTGCAACAGAAATATTGCAACAATTTGATCCTAACACAACAGCTGTTGTTTTTATGGTAGGAGAAAAAGATATGAGAGAAGATCCTCGGTTTGCTATGAAACCTAAAAAGGACGGATCTGAATCGTTTTACAAACCATACGAAGCTAATAAAAACAATTTACAAGGATACGATAAACATGGATACTTGTTTGTAGCGCCTCATGTGTCGTTAAACGTTCCTGGGTATGGTGAAATGTCAGGAACAAGTTTACGTAAATTGTTAAGCAGCGACTTATCTTCTGAAAATCAGCAAAAAGTTTTTAAAGGAGTTTTTGGGACATGGAATCCTGAAATTGCTAAACTGGTATTTGACAAACTAAAAATAAAATCTGAAATGAATCTTTTTACTAAAGACTGGTGGTCTGAGTCGTTAAACCTAGACGAAGATAGCGACCCTTGCTGGGACGGCTATAAACAAGTAGGAATGAAAAAGAAAGGAAAGAAGCAAGTGCCTAATTGCGTACCAGAGTCTGTATCTGAAGGGTATCCAACTCCAGAGCAAGCTCAAGCACATAACGCTAAAATAGAAAAGTTAAAAGCATTTCTTCGTAAGCAAATAGGAAAAGAGTTTGCTTATAATTTTAATCAATTTCCTAAAACGGTATACGGAGTACCAATGTATGAGCAGTTGCTAAAAGAGGGAGGAGCTGGAGGACATATGGCGCACCCCTTTGATATACCTACAGTTACTAGCGGAACCGACTTAATTTCCGTCTTTAACAAATCAGTGGATTACTTATCCAAGACAGCAGCATCGGTTAAAATAGACGGCGTAAACGCTTCTATACGGTTAGTAGAAATTGACGGTCGAAAGACGTTTGTAATGGATAGAGGATCCAATAAACCATTGGATGTAAAAGGTATTACCAAAGCAGAACTAGAAGATCGATTTGGAGCTGGCCATGGAATGATTATAGTAGGTGGCAAAGTGTTAGACATATTTAACGAAGCTATACCAGCTATTACTTCAGACTTAAAGAAATTAGGTCTTTGGGACAATCCAAATATTATGTTTAATATTGAATACGTTGCAGGATCAACTAACGTATTAAATTATGGTAAGAACTTTTTAGCTATTCACGGTTTATTAGAAATTAAGCAGGTAACTCCAACTAAAAGAGCTACTTCAGAAAAAAGTTATAATAAAGCTGTAATGAAGCAGTTAATTATTAACTTAACTCCTGTTGCTAGTAAACAAGGATACGAAGTGTTAGGGTCAGTTCCTACTAAACTAGAAGGTACTCCTAATTTAGATGCAGCGTTAAGTAAAACGTATACAATTAATTTAACTCCTGACAAAAAAGTAACTAAGTCTCTTAAGACTCTATTGTCAAAGGCAACTAATCCTAAAGACTCTAGAATTAAAACTAAAGAAGGTAAAGACATTGGTGCACTTTCTAAAGAAGTGTTAATTAAAATAGCTGACGGAGTTCCTTTATCAGAATGGGTAGCAGATCCTAAAGATTATCAGTTAGCGATTGATGGATTTACTATTTACATGGCTACTATGAAGTTAGGGGATGCAGTGTTAGAAAAATTAACTTCTCCGTTAGGTCCAGTTACAGAGCATGAAGGTATTGTTATACGAGATAAATCTATATACAGTAAACCGTTTAAAATAACAGGTAAGTTTATTTTAGGTGGTTTGGCAACTAGTTTTAGAAAGTAAGATAATTATTAATATGGCAAATAAGTTACGAAATATAGAAGCGATACGAAAGATGCTTGACGGCACTCATAAATCGCAAAGTAAAAAAACTTTTGGTTACGAAAAACAAAACATTAAACGTAATGTTGGCGACGTTTGGAAAGACGAAAATGGAGTAGAATGGGAACAGAAAGAAGGGTATAAAATCAATAAAGGTAAATTAAATGCACTTCGCAATTATTTACAATCGTTGAAAATGCCTGCTGTATGCCCAAAGTGTAGTAGAGAAATGAAAGGAAAGGCGCATGAAAAAATGTGGAAGCTGTACAAGCACTGTTTAGACTGTCAAGTTGCAGCTGAACACGAAATGACGCTTAACGGAACGTATGATGAGTTTGTTAAAAATATACAATTGCGAAATGCCGAAGCTTGGCTAAAAGACGCTGAGCAAGAAGCAAAAGAAATTGTAGAAGCTATACGAAGCAAATTAGCATTTGCTAATTCAGATGGCACTGTTGAAGAATGGGCCGGAGGTATTGACGCTGATGAATTAGCTGATAAAATTGAAAAAGAGTTTGCTACGTTTAAAGAGAACTTTATAAATAAATTAAAAGATGATAACAGAGTTGAGATCGCTGATTCGCCAGGAGATAGCGAAAGTAATTAAAGAAGATGTAGGAGCTTGGAGACGAGTTATTATTACATCTCCTAAAAAAGACGCTATAGAGCAGGAAATCAATAACATGATGAAAGCCCCTGACTTTAAATCTAAATACGCTAGTTTAAAGATTGTATTTAAACCAGCAGTAAAAGATAATACATTAATTATCGATTTAAACGGACCTTCAGCTACTGGTATATCTAAAAAAGTATCTGACTATGCTAAAAAGCATGATAAAAGTGCAATTGTAAAAATTAGAACAGAACCTAAATTATCTAAATAATGGAACCAAACGTTAACGTATCTAGACAACTTAAAAAGGCAACAGACGCATTACAAAATGCTATGTTAACTAAACAGGAATTGGAAAAGCAAATCATGGTAATGAAAAAAGCTTTTTTATCTGAAACAGATCCTACTAGAAAAGAAAGAATTAAGCCAAAGTTAATTAAACTTAACCGAGAGTTAAAAGCTGCTGAGCAAGTGTTAGCAGCAGCAGATGCTAACTTTCATCGTTTATTAGCTACTGAGCCAGATGAAGACATTTATGATTTATTAGATCATAAAATTCAAGAGTATATTGTACGTAAACAAGTTCGTAGAGTAGTTACTGAAACTTTAAAAAAGTTAAAGAAATGATTAAATTAAAAGATTTATTAAAAGAAGCAGAAGAGCCAAAGGTTCTTTCTCTTCATGATGCTATATCAGACTTCTTTGATAAAAACAAAAAGAAGCTAGAAAAACTCGTTGATGAAGATGAATGGGACGACTTCTACGAGCTAGCTTTTGAAAAGTTTCCTGATGAAGATCAAGATGACGTAGCTCAGGCTATGAATAAAGCTGCTATGAGAGCTGGTTGGTTTGAGAATGAGGAAGTAGCCGAAATGCCAGAGGAAAAAGATTTAGAGACTATGGCATTTGGAGAAAAGTCTCAACAAAAAGGAATTAAAATGGGTGACTACGATAAAAAGCAAAAAATGCCTAAAGAGTCGCCTACCGAACTTTACATGGAATCAAAAAAAAAGTTTCAGAGGAAAAAATAAAAGAAGCTGAATACAGAGGCCGTAAAGTAAAATTAGGTAAGCCTTTTTATACTCCTGGAGGTCCTAGAAAGCGTGCTGTTTACGTTACCAATGACAAAGGCAATGTAGTTAAAGTAGGATTTGGAGAACCAGGAATGAAAATTAAAAAGAACAATCCTGAAAGAAGAAAATCTTTTCGAGCTCGTCATAATTGTGACAACCCAGGCCCAAGATGGAAAGCACGTTATTGGAGTTGTAGAGCATGGTAACTATTTAAACGTAATATAATGAAAAAAAATAATTTAATTGTTGAAGCTGCTAGATTGCAAAAATTAGCTGGACTTCTTAAAGAAGACGAAGCTGAAGATTTAAAGGCTACCGTAACTGCAGGTTCGTATGAAAAATTTGTAGCTCAATTAGGCTCTAATGCACAAGATACAAAAATTCAGGCTTTATTAAATAAAGGTAAAGAAGATGGTCAGCCTGCCGATGAAATTATCTCGTTAAAAGATACTGCTATTGCTGTGCAAGATTTAAGGCCTACTCAAAATGAAATTGCCTTAGATAAATCGTTAAGTTTTCCATTAACAAACCCAAAATCTGCAATGCAATGCTTAAAAGGAGGAACCGTTGCAATTGCGGGTAAACGTATAGTAACTGCTAAAGGTCAATACGTTATCGACGGTCATCATAGATGGTCTCAGTTATATGCAATGAATAAAGAAGCTTCTATTGCAGTAACTGATATGGATTCAAAAGCCGTGTCTAAACCTGTTGATTTTTTAAAGGTAACGCAATTAGCTATAGCTGCTGATATTGGTAAAGTGCCAACGGCTACTGCAAAAGGATCTAAAAACTTAATTACTATCTCTGAGGCTGATTTAAAAGAGTACGTAAGAAAAACTATTACTAAAGACGTAATGAAAGTTTTTGTTAAAGCTGGTGTCGTTAAAGTTAACAGTAACAAAGACGCTGATAATTTAAGTGGAACTAATTTAGAGCAAGCAGCTAATTACATTTGGGCTAATGTACAACAAATGCAAAAAACTTCAACGCCAGTTGACGGAGCTCCTAAAAGAGACGTAATGCCTCAGACAGATGACGCTAAAAATTGGCAAAATATTGCTAAGACGGGTGAGCTTAATTATATGCCTCCATTTAAACAAGAGTCAGTAAATAAACGTATGGACTCTATGTTAAAAGAATCAATAATCAAAGTTAAGTAATATGATTAAATTAGCTAATTTATTAAAAGAAGCTGAAGAAGAAATGAAGTGTCCTGTGGCAACGCAGGACATTTCTGTTAATCTTGAACATCGTCAAAAAGCTATTGATGAATACGGCTATGGCCCTTTAAACCCAAACAATCCAAACATTAAATTTTGGAAAAAGAAAGCAGAAGAGTGGCAACTAGATTCTATGGAAGAAGCTAAGTCGTCTCGTTGTAATAATTGTGCAGCGTTTAACATTACTTCTAGAATGCTTAGTTGTATTGAAAAAGGTATTACGTCTGGCGAAGAAGAAGTGCCAGTCACCGAACCTGAAATGCAAGAGCAAGACGCTCCAGTAACTGAACCAGAATTAGACGATACTGAAGGAGCAGAAAAAGACGCTTGGGATACTATAGAAGCCGGAAAGTTAGGATATTGCACATTTCTTAAATTTAAGTGTGCTGGATCTCGTACTTGCGACGCTTGGGTAACTGGCGGTCCGATAAAAGATAAAAAATAAATGTATGGCGTTAATAAAAGCAGTTTTGGAATCGCAGATAAAATCTGCATTTAAAAAGTTATTTACCGCTAAAAATAATACTCCTGAGCAATCAATTGAAGAGTTGTCTCGAGATTTAACAGAAGCTATTGACGCTTATATAAAATCAGCAACAATTATTATACCACCTGGTCAAGAATCAACTGGTACAAATGCTATTGGACAAAATGTTACAGGATTAGCTGGTAATGTATCAGTTGTAGCTAAAACATCAGGAGTAGGTAAAGTTAATACGGTAACATCAAAGCCGTCCCCAAAAGCACAAATTAGTTAAGTTATGTCACAGTCATTAAAAGATATTATTCGTGAAGAATACAAAAAGTGTTTACAGGATCCTGTGCACTTTATGAAAAAGTATTGTCAAATACAACACCCACAAAAAGGTAAAATACCATTTCATCTTTACCCGTTTCAGGAGTCGGCCCTCAGAGACCTTCGAGATCACGATTATAACATCATTCTCAAGTCACGACAATTAGGCATCAGTACTCTAAGTGCAGGCTATGCACTATGGCTTATGACATTTTTTGGGGATAAAAATATATTAGTTATTGCAACTAAACAAGAAGTAGCTAAGAATTTAGTGTTAAAGGTAAAAGTGATGTATGAAAATTTACCTTCTTGGTTAAAGTTGCCGGCAGTTGAAGATAATAAATTATCGCTTCGTTTAAATAACGGATCTCAAATTAAAGCAACTTCTTCGTCAGGCGACTCAGGTCGTTCCGAAGCGTTATCACTATTAATCATAGACGAGGCCGCATTTATTTCTAATGTAGAAGAAATTTGGATATCAGCACAACAAACTCTAGCAACTGGAGGAGGTGCTATTATATTATCAACCCCCAACGGTACTGGTAACTTTTTTCATAAAACATGGGTAGGGGCTGAGTCAGGTACTAATCGATTTAACACTATTCGATTGCATTGGTCAGTGCATCCTGATAGAAATCAATCTTGGAGAGATAAACAAGATGAATTGTTAGGTCCTAAAGGAGCTGCTCAAGAGTGTGATTGTGATTTTATATCTTCAGGTCATACCGTTGTTGACGGAGCTTTATTGCAATGGTTTAATCAAACAACAGTGCAAGATCCTATAGAGAAACGAGGTATTGATAGTAATTTATGGATTTGGGAACCTGCAGACTATCAAAAAGATTATATAATAGTAGCCGACGTTGCTCGAGGTGATGGTGCTGACCATTCAGCATTTCACGTTATTGATGTAGAAACTGTTACTCAAGTTGCAGAATATAAAGGTCAAATAAATACTAAGGATTACGGAAATCTTTTAGTAAACGTAGCTACTGAATATAATGACGCATTACTAGTAATTGAAAATGCTAATATAGGCTGGGCTACTATTCAAGTAGCTATTGATAGAAATTACAGAAATTTATACTATTCTCCTAAAGATGGAGGGGTGTCTGATGTATCTCAACAATTAGCAAGATATGTAGATTTAAAAGACACTTCACAAATGACTCCTGGATTTACAATGTCGTCTCGTACACGACCTCTTGTTATATCTAAATTAGACACTTACATGAGAGAGCGAGTGCCAGTTATTCGCAGTCGTCGATTAATGGATGAATTGTTTGTGTTTATTTGGAATGGATCTAGAGCTGAAGCACAACATGGATATAATGACGATTTAGTAATGTCGTTTTGCACAGGTTTATGGATACGAGACACAGCATTAAAGCTTCGTCAGCAAGGATTAGATTTAAATCGTAAAACTTTAGATTATTTAGGCAATCAAACTTTAATGTATAATTCTAACTCAGGCAATCTTAAAGGAACTGGCTGGACAATGCCTACTGCTAACAACCAAGATGAAGATTTAACTTGGTTATTATAAATTTCGATATTTATTTTAAATTGTAGAAATTTATGGCTGATACTTCCATATACGGACGTTTAAAAAAATTATTTAACACTAATGTCGTTATTCGTCGCGTAGGTAAAGATAAACTGCGTGTTATAGATAACAACCACATTCAATCTGCAGGTAACGTTCACAACTCTCGTTTTATAGATCGTTTTACTAGATTACATGGGGTTCGTCCACACGCTTTAAATACTTATAATCCTAATTACAATTACTTTTCATCTAAAACGGAATTGTATACAGACTACGAAATAATGGATCAAGATCCAATTATTGCGTCTACATTAGATATATATGCTGATGAAACTGTAATGAAAGATGACTTCGGGGATGTATTAACTATTAGATCAGACAACGAAAACATTAAAAAAATACTTCATAACTTATTTTATGACGTTTTAAACGTTGAATTTAATTTATGGCCATGGGTACGTAATATGTGCAAATATGGCGATATGTATTTAAAACTAGATATACAAGAAGAAATTGGAATTGTAAACGTTACGCCATTATCTGCATACGAAATTATACGTGAAGAAGGAACTGATCTTAGTAATCCTTATTCAGTACGCTTCAAGCAGTTAGGAGCAGGAGATGTGTTTTATGAAAATTTTGAATTAGCTCATTTTCGTTTGCTATCAGATTCTAATTTTCTTCCGTACGGTAAATCTATTGTAGAAGGAGCTCGTAAAGTATGGAAACAATTAACTATGATGGAAGACGCTATGTTGATTCATCGTATTATGCGTGCCCCCGAAAAACGTATTTTTAAAATTGACGTAGGAAACATTCCACCTAACGAGGTTGACGCTTACATGCAGCGTATCATTAATCAAATGAAGAAGACTCCATATGTTGATCAACAAACTGGAGAATACAATTTAAAATTCAATTTACAGAACATGTTAGAAGATTATTTCCTTCCTGTACGTGGAGGACAGTCTGGCACTGAAATTGACACGTTAAGTGGTATGGAATTTACCGGCATCGATGATATTGAATATCTTCGTAATAAAATGATGGCTTCGTTGAAAGTACCTAAAGCATTTTTAGGATACGAAGAAGGATTATCAGGTAAAGCTACGCTAGCAGCTGAAGACGTTCGTTTTGCTCGCACTATTGAAAGAGTTCAGCGTATTGTATTATCTGAATTACATAAAATTGCTATTGTGCATTTATACGCGCAAGGCTTTGAAAATGCAGACTTAATTAGTTTTGATTTATCGATGACTTCTCCTTCAGTAATTTACGAGCAAGAGAAGTTAGCTTTATACGCTACTAAAGTAACTCTTGCAGGTGATATGATTGAAAAGAAATTAATGCCTAGACATTGGATTTATAAAAATATATTCAATTTGCAAGAAGCTGATATTGAAGATATTGAAAAAGAAATGATTCAAAGTGCAAAAGACGGATGGAGATTGAAGAAGATTGAAGACGAAGGTGAAGACCCAGCCGATCCTAAAAATCAAAAGAAAGAAGAGGAAGGCGGTAAAGAAGGAGAAGCAGGTGGAGCTGAAGGAGAAGCAGGCGGCGGCAATCCATTTGAAGGAGTTGATTTAAAACTTCAAAAACAATATGACGAGCAAGGTAAAAATCGTGCCGAAGCTCCTGAAGGAGGGTGGCCCGGTGCCGGTCGACCTAAAGAAGTAATGAAGTATAAGTCTCATGATCATCCTCGAGGATGGGATCCGCTAGGAAGCCGTGACTATCATAATTCAGCAAAGCGATTTAAAGAAGGCATTGATCCAGAAACACTTAAAAAACAATATTCGTTATCTAAGTTAAAGGTTAAAGTAAATTCAAAAGTTCTATTAGAATCTCCTAAAACCGAGAGCATGTTAGACGAAAATAATTTGTTATCAGAAGAAATTTAAAAGATCATATTTTACATATTTATTATTAAAGAAATAAATACATAATGAAACCGTTAAAGCATTCAAAATACAAAAATACAGGAGTATTATTTGAGTTGTTAGTAAGGCAAGTAGCGTCGGACACGATGAACAACACAGACTCCAAAGCTTTACCAATATTGAAAAAGTATTTTTCTAAATCTACTGAGTTAGCTAAAGAATTAAACTTATATCAGTCTCTAGTAAAAGAAAAATTTGCTAGAGAAGATAAAGCAGATCATTTAATAACTGCAATCGTCGAAGCTAAAAATAAATTAAATCAAGCTGCTTTAAAGCGTCAAAAATACAATTTAATTAAAGAGATTAAAGACACTTATGTATTGGAAGAATTCTTTAAAGCTAAAGTAACTAATTACAAAGTGTTAGCTTCTGTATATAAATTATTTGAGTTTACTGTAGCAGATAATCCTGTTGATTTAGTTAATTCTCGTTATACTTTAATAGAGCATATAACTCATAAATCAACAGCTGCAAAACCTGCTGCTATTAATGAGATGTCAGCTTTTGTTAAACAAGACAAAGATGTACGTTTATTATCATATAAAATATTAGTAGACAAGTTTAACGAAAAATATTCAGGATTAAATTCTGGTCAAAAAAGATTGCTAAAAGAATATATTAATTCAGTAACTGAAAATGTAGAATTAAAAGAGTTTATTCTTAAAGAAGTAACTTTATTGCGTAAAGAATTAAAAGAGTTAGCAGCTAAAATAACTGATAAGGTTGTAAAAATTAAAATAGCTGAAGTAACTAATTTATTAAAGACTATTTCAGAATCTAAAACGGTTAAAGATGGTCATATAATTTCTTTGTTACGTTATCACGAATTAGTAAAAGAACTTAAAAAAGTATAATATATGGCAGCCAATCCAATTTCAGGTCCTTATAGCGCACCTGCTACTACATATCATCAAAACATAGCTAAATTTAATCGTTCAGAGCTAGTAACTGCACCTTTTATAGCTACTGGATCGTATGCAAACTCAATAGGATTTTATCAATCCGGATCCGCTGCGGCAACTGTAACATTAACAGGAGGAGGTTCGTTTACAGTACCAGCAATTAATGCAAATGCGCCCGCTGCTGTACATGAAGTAGGAGTGTATAGCGTAACAGCAGGATCAATTTATTTATTATACAGATAATATGTCATACTTAAATTCATTACGTAAATATCGTTTATTAAACGAGTCTGCGGATTCTGAACCTCAAGAGGAAGAATTAGACGAAATGTCTACTTCAGCAGGAGCCGGCCCGTATTTAACTCCTAACGCTTTTGGTGAGTTAGGCAACGATACTATTGAAATGCTAGGTTATAAAAAAGCAAAGAAAGTAAAAAAGAATGTGAAAGAGTCAACTTTTAAGAAACTGTCTTCTGAAATGTTTCTAGAAAGTGCTTATCATGAATATAAGAAAGATCCTTCAGGATCTCCAAAGGCAAAAATTAATCATTCTATTGCAGAGATTAATCGTGGTTTGCGTTTTATGGAAAAAATAGTTAGCAACAACGTACGATTAAAGCAAGAGTCTAATGTAGACAATTCCATGTACTGGAAATCGTCTCGAGAAAATTTAAACAAAATTAATGAACGATTATTACGTCTTTCACAACAAATTAAAGAATTAGCATCATGAAACAATTATTAGTAGACACTATAGTATTTTCCGCTACTCCAGATATGATTGCAGAGTCAATGGAGAAAAATAACGGACGTTTATTAGTTAAAGGAGTACTTCAAAGAGCCGAAGCTAAAAATCAAAATGGCCGAGTATATCCTAGAGAAATTTTAATGCGCGAAGCGAAAAAATACAGCGATGTAAATATACGAGAGCGCAGAGCGTTAGGAGAATTAGATCATCCAGATTCTTCTATTGTTAACTTAAACAACGTGTCACACAATATTGTAGAGATGCATTGGAATGGAGACGATTTAGTTGGCACTGTAGAAGTGTTATCAACTCCTTCAGGAAATATTTTAAAAGAGCTTTTCAAGTGTGGAATTAAATTAGGTATTAGTTCTCGTGGATTAGGCTCTGTTAAGCAGTTAGGTGAAAATACTGTTGAGGTGCAAGACGACTTTGAGTTAGTTGCATTTGACTTTGTGTCAAATCCATCAACTCATGGAGCGTTTTTAAAGCCTATGCACGAGTCAGTAGATCCAAAATTAGCTAGCAATTCAAAATACGATCGAGTAAGTCGTATTATAACTGATATATTAACTGATATAAAATAATACATTATGAATTTAGAAGATCGCTATAAAGCTAGTTCCTTAAACTCTAGAGGAATAGTTTACAATGGAACGACTCAGTTTGCTAAAGACACGTCAAAATTAAACGTTGACACAATACCAGCTCGCTACAATTCTGCAGGCGCTATTGCAGCTGCAAAAGACACTTCTAAATTAAATTTAGATAGCATTCCATCAAAATACAGCCCAAAATGAAATTAACTAGTATACTTAAAAAATCAACTTTAAACGAAAACGTTGTTGAGCCTTCAGAGCAAATAATTAAAGGAGCTATGAAAGCTCTTAAAATTAAAACTGGCATTAACGCTCAGTTAACGTTGATTAAGTCAAAGCCAGATGTATTGTATTACACAATGGACGTGACTAAAGATCTTCGTAGCCCATTGATGTTAGCTATATTTGAAGCTATGACATTAGACGTGGCTTGCAGAAACGTTCCAAACTCTATTGGAGGATATGCATTTGCAATTTCCGCTAATTGGAAACACAAAGGCGGTGGATCTAATGGAAAGGACATCGGAGTGGTATTTTTTGATAATGGAAAGTATACAGTAAGAATTTACTAATATGCCTTACACAGCTAGAAAAGAAGGTGGTAAATACGTAGTGTATAAAAAAGACTCTGGTAAAAGAGTCGGTGCTACTAAAGGCACTAAAGAAGCACTTCGTAAATATTTAGCTGCGTTGCATATGCACGAAACAAAAAAGTTAAAAAACGAAAATATGAAACCAAAATCTATTAAATTAGCGTCGCTACTTAAATTACACGAAAGTGAAAACCCAATGGAGGGAATGACTACAGAGCAGAAAAAAGCTTTTATGGAAGCTGTGTATCGTTTTGCAGAACACGCTCCTTCAATTTACAGATCACACTCTTTAAAAGAAACTGCGCAGTATTTAGGCGAATTAATTGAAGCTGCAAATCATTTAACACTTTCAGAAACTGAAGATTGGTTTGACAGAGCTACTGTTAATCGTCACATGAAACATTTAGGTGAAGCGTTTAAGATTTTTGAAAAAACGTCTCATGAAATGACTACTTTGCAACAACGTTTAGAGTCTGCATACGAAGACATTGGAGAAACGTTAGGTAAGTATTACGATATTAATGGTATGGTAAACGAAGCTAATGAAACTGAATATCAGAAGTTTTTTACTAAGGCTATGAAGAAGTTTAAAATTAACGAACCTTCAGACTTAGAAGAACCAGGTGAAAAGAAAAAATTCTTTAAATGGGTAGATAAAAACTATACAGCTAAAGAAGAACCAGGTAAAGACAAAGGCGTAAAAGATTCTAAATAATTCATCAAATGAAACTATCTGTAATAGCTCAAACTGTTGTACAACGTGCTTATATTAAAATGTTAACTGAATCTATTTCAGGAGATGCAGCGTCTATACAAAAACAATTATTTTCATTAGGCAATGAGCTTAAAAAAGATGGAGAAGATGTAACTGACGAAGAAGTTCAAGCAGCTCTATTATCTGCATTAATTGATGCGGAAGGAAAAGTTAATAGTATTGACGTATCTGATATAGATGCTATTAAAACTGAAATTAAAGAATCTAGATCATATTTATCTGAAGCTGCGGGCATATTAGGATCAATTCACTTGATAGCTGATGTACTAGGCAATGCAGCTTTTTTACATGTTCTATCTGAAGCATTACAAAAAGCTGGGTTTAAAGATATTGATGAAAATAAATTAAAAGCTAAATTAGAAAAAACACTTTCACTTATTAAAAGTGTTACTGGATTTCCTGCAAAAGTAATGGAAAAAGCGTTTGCATGGATAGCTAGTAAATTAGGAGCTAGCGCAGCTGCACAAAAAATTGCTGGCGTGTCTGGAGTGTTATTAATAACTCTAGCATTATTGTCTGTAGCTGTATATGTGTTCCCGTCTATAACGTCAGGAGTATTGTTAGTATTTGCTATTTCAGGCCTAATCGGTAAAGGCGTTGAGATAGTTAAATTAACTAAAGAAATAGTTGCGCATATTAAAGAAAACGAAGCTAAGTTAAAAATAGCTTAAAATAAAATTTATACAAATGGGCGTGTTTTCTCATTCACGCCCATATTTATACTCGTAACGCACAATGTCTTACTATTCTATGTAAGAGGCGATAATTAAACTTATCCATTAAGATTTCTAATAATCTTATTTCCAATTAACTTATTTAATAAAAGGACTATGAAAGATCTATTGAAAGAAGCAATCGCGGACGCAAAAGCTGTACGTGAAACTGCTTTGGCCAATGCTAAACTTGCTTTAGAAGAAGCTTTCGCTCCAAGACTTCAATCTATGTTGTCTGCTAAATTAGCTGAAGAAATGTCTGAAGAAGACGAAGAAATGCCAGCTGATGAAGAGATGCCAATGGAAGGTGAAGATATGGAGATGGAAGACGAGCCAGTAGCAGAAGGCGATGACGAAATGTACTCTGACGAAGAGGAAGTAACTGAAGGCGACGATGAAGAAATGCCTGAAGAAGAACCTGAAATGGAAGAGGAAGACGATTTAGATTTAGAAGAAATTATTCGCGAATTAGAAGGCGAAGAGCATTCTGAAGATGAAATGACTGAAGAAGAAGAGCCTGTATCCGACGAAGATGCTGAAGCTGCAATGGCTGAAGGTGAAGAAGACGAGGACGAGGAAGTCAACATTGAAGAAATTATTCGTTCACTTCGCGAAGAAGAGGAAGGTGAAGAAGAAGAAATGACTGAAGAGGAAGAAGAAGCTAAAGAAGCTGAATTAGAAGAAGCTTACAACGTTATTCGTTTCTTGAAAAGCAAAATCAATGAAGTAAATTTATTGAACGCTAAGTTGCTTTACTCTAATAAGCTTTTCCGTAATTTCGCTCTAAACGAAGGTCAGAAAATGAAAGTAATTGAAAACTTTGACAGAGCTCACAATTTGCGTGAAGTGAAGTTAGTGTTTTCCACTCTAGCTGAATCATTTAAAGCTCCTAAGAAAGCTATTAAAGAATCATTTGCTTCGAAGCCTATTGCTTCTACCAAACCGCAGAAGCAAGTGATTGCAGAAGGTGCTGATTTAGCTGCTAGATTTAAAAAATTAGCGGGATTAAAATAATTAAATTAACTTTAAAAAAACAAACAGAATGTCAAAATTATCAAACATTTTAACTGATAGTAATTCTGCAATCCGTCGCCAAATGGAAGAGACTAAAGGTCTTGTTTCAAAATGGAATAAGACAGGTTTGTTAGAAGGTCTATCCAACGAGTATGAGAAGCACGGTATGGCTATCATGCTTGAAAACCAAGCTAAGCAATTAGTTTCTGAAGCTAACTCAACTGGTACTTCTGGTAACGCAGAAGAATGGTCTGGTGTAGCTCTTCCATTAGTACGTCGTGTATTCGCTGAGATTGCTGCTAAAGATTTCGTTAGTGTACAGCCTATGAATTTACCATCAGGTCTTGTATTCTATATGGATTTCAAATACAATACAGCTCAGCCAGGATTCACTACTAGCAACACATCTGAAAACCCAACCGTAACTGGATATCAGAATGATTCTGTATTCGGTATTACTAACACTACCGGAGACGTTTCTCAAGGTCTTTATGGTGCCGGTCGTTTCGGTTATTCAATTAACGACGCTATTAAGTCATTATCTGCTACTGGTTCAAACATTACTCAAACTGCTCCATCAGATACTCACGCTATTGTTAGTACTGCATTGAATATGGCAGCTGACGCTGATTTTGATGAGTTTAACTACGATAGTACATTTACTAGTGCTTATTCAGCTTCAATCGCCGCAGGTCACTTTAAGAAAATTACTATCACAGGTTCTGCTTTAAGTAATCCTGATTATAATGGAGTTCGTGCTTATGCAGTAACTTCATCAACTTCTGGTAGAATTGAAGCTTACTTCCCACAATTTACTAAAGTTTCTGGAACATCTATTACATTTATTGTGTCTGGATCTATTACAGCTGCTACCGCTGCTACTCCATTAGCTGTACAGTATCACAAACAGCCAGCTGCTAGCGGTCGTGGTGATTTTGAAGATACTGTCGGAAACGGAACAGATATCAATATCCCAGAAATCAACGTTGAGTTACGTAGCGATGCTATCGTTGCTAAGACTCGTAAGTTGAAAGCAATCTGGAGTCCAGAATTTGCTCAAGACTTGAACGCTTATCACTCAATTGACGCTGAAGCTGAATTAACTTCTATGTTGTCTGAGTATATCTCTCAAGAGATCGACTTAGAAATTTTAGATATGTTGATTCAAAATGCTGTGACAACTGATAAGTGGTCTGCTCAAATTGGATATGAGTATGTAGCATCTACCGACACGTTTTCATTAACTGCTAGTCAGTACGCTTCTGCTTATAATCAAGGTACTTGGTTCCAAACTTTAGGTACTAAGATCCAGAAAGTATCTAATAAAATTCACCAAAAGACAATGCGTGGTGGTGCTAACTTCTTAGTTTGTTCTCCAGACGTTGCAACTATCCTTGAGTCTATCCCAGGATACGCTGCTGACACTAACGGTGATAAAATGCAGTTCGCTATGGGTGTTCAGAAAGTTGGTGCTTTAAATAACCGCTTTACTGTATACAAAAACCCATATATGACTGAGAACTTGATCTTATTAGGATATCGTGGTAGCCAGTTCTTGGAAACAGGTGCTGTATATGCTCCATATATTCCATTGATCATGACTCCATTAGTATACGATCCAACCAACTTTACTCCACGTAAAGGTGTAATGACTCGTTATGCTAAGAAGATGGTTCGTCCTGAATTCTACGGAACTATTAAAGTTCACGGTTTGAATTTAGTGTAATAGTCTAAATCTTATTTCTTAATAAATGAAAAGGGGTGTTAAAGCCCCTTTTCTACTGAATTAATGGATTGTTACGATATTTATATTAAAGGTAATAATATGAAAACTGAACAGTTAAGAAGCATTATTAGAGAAGTAATTCAAGAAGAATTGCCTAACATGCAACATCCTGATCACGAAGCTAAAATGGCACGTGGTGAGTTGCGTGATATGGTAAAGCTAGGAGCAGAATTATATCAAATGATACAAGAAGGGCAAGAGTTGCCAGGTTGGGTATCAGGATATATAACGCTAGCGTCTGACTACGTGCATAGCGTACATCAGTATATGACAGAAAATCACTCTTAAACATTAATTATGGAAAATGAAGTTACAAAAAAATTAAACACTGAAAAGCGTAAGCCGAAAAATCCTGTCAAGTTTAAATTAGAACTTAATGAAGAGCAGAAAAATGCTAAAGGATTAATTTTTGACAATCCAGTTGTTTTAATTAAAGGTCAAGCAGGTTCAGGTAAAACACTTTTAGCCTGTCAATGTGCTTTAGATATGTTTTTTAAACGAGAAATTGAAAAGATTGTTATTACTCGTCCAACAGTAGCCAAAGAGGATATTGGATTTCTTCCAGGTGATCTAAAAGAAAAAATGGATCCATGGTTAGCTCCTATCTATGCTAACTTGTATATGCTGTATAATAGAGAAGGTGTAGACAAAATGGCAGCAGAAGGGTATATTGAAATTGTTCCTTTTGCGTTTATGCGAGGTCGTACCTTTCCTAATACATTTGTATTGGTAGATGAGTGTCAAAACATAACTCATGGGCAAACTGAAATGATGTTAGGTCGTCTTGGCAAAGGCGGTAAAATGGTATTCTGCGGAGACATTAGTCAAACTGATTTAAAAAATAAAAAAGATTCTGGTATTAGCTTTTTTACTCGTTTAGAAGAAAACGTTAAAGGTGTTCGTGTATGTACACTTAAAACTAATCATCGTCATGAGATTGTAGAGCCAATACTTAACATTTATGCTGAATATAGAGATTAAAAAGTTATGATAAATCAACTACTTAAATTTTTTAAAATTGTTAAAACTATGAACTATTCAAAAGAAAAAATTGAATCAGCGGTAAAGGCCAAAGGTTATGTTTGGTTTGAAGACGCAGCAAACAAAGGTTATGATGTAAACATTGTTGGTATCAGAAATTCTGCTACAGGTCAAGCAGTAACTAATTTATTTGATGATCGCATTTCTGTTTCTTATAAAGAAAATGGAAATTGGATTTACAAAGAATGGGTATGCACTACGGATCCTGGAAAGAAAGGTGTTCAGCAGTATCATAATGCAGCAGGAGTTGCTCGTTTAGTAGAAGGTCAATATCGTGGATCGCATATGTTAGGTTTACATCAAGGTAAATACGAAGCGTTAAGACAAAAAGCTAATGTTAAAGTTTATCGTGATGCTAACAAAGATTTAACCTATGATGAAAATAAAATTCAAGAAGGTGTATTCGGTATCAATATTCACAAAGCTGGAGAAGATTCTACTTACGTAGAAAATTGGAGCGAAGGATGTCAAGTATTTAAGCGTGCAAAAGATTTCAACGAGTTTATGGAAATTATGAGAAAAGCTTCTGCCGTTCATGGTAATTCCTTTACTTACACTCTTATCGAATCATCCGATATTAAGTAAGTCATTTAAGTTAGTGTCATTTGGCATTCTTTGATATTTATTATTAAAGAATGCCATGGCAGTAACAATTCCAATCTATCCAGGTTCAAGTTCATTTTTTCCAGGGGATACTCCCTTTGGATACTTTGACTACGATTTATCGTTTCAATCCGATGCTGATAAAATAACGGATTGGTGCGCTAAACGATTAGGATATCCAATTCAAGACATAGAAATTCAAAGTTATCAAATCTACGCTTGTTTTGAAGAAGCTATATTAGAATATTCCAATCAAGTAAATCAATATTCTATACGAGATAACATGTTTCAGTTGCAAGGATCTCCTACAGGATCTAATTTAACTGGAAAAACGTTTACTCCTGGATTAGGTAGATTAATATCTATAGCTAAAAATTACGGAACAGAAGCAGGTAGTGGCGGATATTTAAACTATAAATCTGCTTCAGTAGACATTACTCCAGGCAAACAGGTATATGATATGTCAGAGTTTACTTTTGAAACTGGTAGTGACGCTTCTAAGAATATAGAAATTAAAAAAATATTTCACGAAACTCCTCCAGCTATCGTAAGATATTTTGATCCATTTGTTGGTACTGGTTTAGGTTCGCAGCAAATGATGGAATCGTTTGGCTGGGGAAGTTACTCTCCGGGTGTATCGTTTTTAATGATGCCAATGTATGCTGATTTAATTCGTTTACAAGCTATTGAGTTTAACGATATGATTCGTAGATCAGGATATAGCTTTGAAGTGCATGGAACAAAATTAAGAATATTTCCTATACCATCATACGATTATAAATTATTTATTAATTATATCACTACTGAAGAGCGAAACAATTTAATGTTCACTTCTGCTAATGGTATTAGCGATTTTTCAAACGTACCATACGAATTGCATAACTATAAGTATATTAATCCTGCAGGTAAGCAATGGATATTCAAATATACATTAGCTTTGGTTAAAGAAGTGTTAGGAAACATTCGTAACAAATATTCTTCGATTCCAATTCCAGGATCTGAATTAACTCTTAACGGAGCTGATTTAGTTTCTCAAGGTCAAACAGAAAGAGAAGCTCTTATAACTCAAATGAGAGAAAATTTAGATGCAGTATCTCGTCAAGCTCAGATTGCTAAATTAACAGAAGAAGCTGATAATATGCAGTCACAATTAAACAAAATTCCATTACCAATTTATATAGGATAATATGGCTATATTCGGATCTGCAAGAGATATGTCGTTGTTTAGAAGTGTTAACAAAGAAATGCTTCGTAAGTATATTGATACTGAAGTGTTATTCTACAAGTTAAATTTAGATGCAACGTCAACGAATATTTATGACGAATCAGATAAAAAAGTATATACCGCTCCTAAATTAATTTATTCTATCGTAACATTGGAAGAGCAGGTATGGGGAGGCGACGACTATGGAATGGAATTAACGCAAAATGCAACGTTTGGATTTCTACGTGACGATTTAATTGAAAATGATTTATTGCCACAAATAGGAGATGTATTAGAGTATAAATCTGGATTTTATGAAATTGATTCTTTTAAAGAAAATCAATTTGTAGCAGGTAAAGATCCAGATAGTTGGTTTGGTGGCAATAGCCATGGTTATAACGTGTCAATTATATGTGATGCTCATTTAACTCGTCAATCCAAACTTAATATTGTGCAAACTCGTTTTGGAAATTCAGTAGCAAGTAACAAAAATACAATTTTACCAAATAATATATAATGAAAGAAAAACCAGACAGATCAGAAAGCAGCTTTATCTCAGATGAAGAACTTAAGCGATTAGCTGGGCTTTCTAACATACGCAGAGATACTGACAACGTAAAAGACGTTCGTGTATCGTTATACGATGTTGATTATAATGTAAAATGGCATTTAGAAAATGTAATTCGATGTACTATAACCGAAGAAAATACTGTTGTAACAGTGCCTGTACTATTTGCTAACGGAGAAAAATGGGCGTCGATACAACGACACGGTTATTTGCGTGACAATCAAGGTAAACTGCTTACTCCTTTAATTGTAATTAAACGAAATGGCGTGTCTAAAAGAGAAGACATTCAAGATTTAAAAGTTCGAGAAAGCCCAGACTCAAGAATTACATTTGAAAAAAAGTATTCTATGCAAAATCGTTACGATCGATTTTCAGCTACTACTAAAAGACCAGTTAAAGAATTTTATTCAATTGACGTTCCTAAGTTTGTTAACGTAGAATACGATATGATGTGTTGGACTAACAACACAATGCAGTTAAACGAAATTGTAGAACAATTAATGTGGTTTGATGGTAAAGCATTTGGCGACACTTATAAATTTATTACTCATATAGACCCGCCTCAATTTGAAAATATGAATAATGTTGGGGAAGATAGAGTAGTAAGAGCCAGTATGCCTATGCGTACAAAAGCGTACATCCTCAATACCAAAGGTTCGGAGGCACCGGTAATATATAAATTGCCTACTATTACAAATGTCGTTATAGCAGAAATAACAGGCAGTATTTAATATTTATAAAAAAGTTTATATGGCAGCAGGAAAATATTCATTTACAATAGAACAAGGAGCTACTTTTCAATTAGAGCTTCAATATAAAGACGCTAATAACGATCCAATTAATTTATCTGAATACAGTGGTCGGATGCAAATACGCTCGTCAGTATCTGACTCAACAGTACTTCTTCAATTAAGTAGTTCAAGGGCTGATGACGGTACTGGATTAAATTTTAGTGGGTCTAATGGATCTACTCCACCTGCATCTGGATCTATAGGAGTGTATATATCTGCAGTGTCTTCATCAGCTTTAACGTTTTCAGAGGCAGTATACGATTTAGAAATTTACTCTGGCAGTTTCGTAGCTCGCTTATTAGAAGGTAAAGTTAGATTGAGTAAAGAAGTAACTCGATAATGGCAACAGTAATTATTAGTTCAGTTGGACTTCCTGGATTAACTGGTCCGCAGGGAGATACTGGTCCGCAAGGTATTCAAGGCATTCAAGGACCTTCTATACCGTTTAGTAATTTAGGAAGTGGAGCATGGAGAACGACTAGTAGCTTACAATTATCAGGCTCGTTAAATTTATCCGCTTCATTTATTCAACTTGGTAGTAATACTATAACTGGATCATTTAGTGTATCAGGATCTACTTTACAAACTGGTAATAATACTTTAATTGGAAATACTACATTAAGTGGTAGTATAGAGGTAAGTGGATCGTCAAACTTCCATAACAGCTCATTCACTGTTACTGGATCAAGTAACTTTTTAGGCAACACTAATATTCAAGGAAATTTAAACGTAATCAGTGGCTCTTCAATTTATTTATGGGGTAATAAATTATTTAATTACGGAGCATTTTCAAGTACTATCACACAGCCAATGACCGTAGCTAATCAAATATATTCAATGTCGTATGACACGACTGACATAGCTTCTGGAATTTCAGTAGAAAATAATACTCGTATAACTGTTGCTCATACTGGATTGTATAATTTACAATTTTCTTCGCAATTTTATCATGACGGCAACACAACTGATGATATTGCTATTTGGTTTAGAATTACAGGAAGTAATGTAGCTAATTCAGCAACAGATATAACGTTAGCTAAACAAGAACGTTTAGTAGCTGCTTGGAATTTTGTAACTCAATTATCATCAGGAAGTTACATTGAAATTTTAGTAGCTCCTACAGGTAATGACATTTCAATGGTAGCGCGTGCAGCAAGGACGAGTCCAGTAGCAATTCCAGTAGTGCCTTCAGTAATTGCTACATTAACTCAGATAGCGTAAAAATCAAACTATGTTTTAATTGGATATTTATTAAAGAGAATATTCTACTAAACAGTACATGTCACAACAAATTCAAACAGACGAGCATAATATTACAGTTAACACTAACAACACCAATGTTAATGTAATTGATACTGATAATAATACTGTTAACGTTATCAATCAAGTTACTAACATTGTTGAAGTGGAAGTAATTCGTACTCAACCAATACAGTTAGAGTCTGGTGCTATAGAAGTTGTTGAAGTTAAAACTGGATTGTTAGGGCCTAAAGGAGATGTCGGTCCAGTAGGACCTTCAGGATCTCAAGGACCGTCTGGTAGTCAAGGGCCACAAGGTGTTCAAGGTATTCAAGGACCGCAAGGAGAACAAGGTCCTATTGGTTCACAAGGAATAGCAGGAGAGCCTGGACCCATGGGCCCGATAGGACCTGAGGGTATTCAAGGACCGGCGGGAGCTACCGGAGCTACAGGACCACAAGGACCAGTTGGGTTAGGTCTTACATTTTTAGATTCTGAAAATTTAAAGGTAACTGCAAGTTTACAATTAACAGGCAGTCTTCAAGTTACGTCAGGAATAACAGGCTCGTTGCTTGGGTCCGCTTCATATGCACTAACTGCATCGTATGCACTTAACGCTCCAGTAATTGAAACTGGTAGTTTTGTAGTAACTAGTTCATTTAATACATTTACTTCATCAATACAATCTCAAGTAAGTAGCTTAACGACTGCTACATCAAGTTACGTTACTAACAGTATTACAGCTTCAATGTCTGTATTAAGTAGCTCGTATGCTGATACAGCTTCGTATGCACTTAATATTCCAGAAATTGACACTTCTGCATTAGTAGCAACGTCTTCGTTTAATGATTATACTTCTTCAGTTGCTAGTCAATTTGAAACAGTAAATGTATTTACGGGTTCTATTCAATCTGAAGTCGATAGTTTAACTGCAGCTACTTCAAGCTACGTTCCTGCAAATGAAATGCCAGGGTATTTAGCACCATATGTGCTTACTTCACAAACAAGTTCAATGACTGTTAATTCGGCATCGTTTGCTACTAGTGCACAAACAGCTGACTTTGTATCAATCACAGCAGGCGAAGGAATTTCAGTTTCAGGAATGACCGTGTCATCTAAGTTGCGTACGGTAAATGGAAATGCTCCTGACCCAGTCACTGGCAACGTCGCAGTTTCTTTAGCAGCTGTATTAACTGGTACTTCTGCATCGCTAGCTTCTTATGCTACTGGAGGATTAGCAGAAGGCACTGTTTGGATTGTATCGGAAGATCCTATTGCATCAAAAAATGGTACTTCGTATGTATACGATTCAGGATCAGTCGGAGTTTGGTATCAAATTGCTCCTTTAGATCAAACAGCTGCAGATGCTAGATACGCTCGTATAAATGAAACTACAATACAAAATTTAACTAGTAGTTTTGCAGTAACCGCATCGATATCAACATCTTCGTCGTTTGCTACAACAGCATCTTTTGCATCGTCAGCGGCCATTCAATACGTAACTAATAGCATTCAATCGTTAACAGGTATTGAAGTAGCCGACTTTTCAGATAACGTAGCTGTGACATTTACTAATGGTCGATTAAAATTTATATTTGGTACTCCGACAACTGCTAGCAATCAAGTAATATCATTTAATAATACTTTTAACACCGATCGTTTTGATTTAGAATTAGATGAGTTTACAGTTACTAGCACTTGGAATATTAATGGATACACATTAATTAGCGCTTCTATATTTGAAGGAAATACATTACTAGCTCAGACAGGCGTAGGATCTCCATTAGCACATTCAACATCATCTATAGGATCTCATACGTATAGATTTGAATTGACTTCTAGTAGTCCGTTAGATGGAGTAGTTACTTCATCATTTCATACTGTAGCAGGTACGTTAAATAAAGTAGCTCCTGCAGTATCGACTATATCGGCTACTCCAACAGTTCAATTAAATGCTGCTTCGAGTCAAATTGAGCAAGGAGCAACTGGCAGTATATCTGTAACTATGTCGACAGGATCTGCAAATCGATGGACTATAACTAATTTTAGAGGGTCTGGTTCAATTGGAGCTACTGCAGTACCATTATTTGCAAATGCTAATGGAACGCAAAATACATCAACATTTTTTGTAACAGGTTCTGCAACTGGATCGTCTAATATTACGTTTAACGCTTTTGCTAATTACAACTCAGGGGTATTGCATAGTTCAGTTATAACAAATACAGGAAATTCGGCTACTACTTACACTAAAATTCGCAGTTTACGTGCAGGAGCTTATACAGCTGCTTCGTTAACTCAAGCTGATTTAGATAATCTAGCATTGTGGGACACTACATTAGGAGGGTCTATAGGAACAATTTATAAAGGCACTGGAATTGCAAATGGATCTCCGTCCGTGTCGTTTACACACTCAGGGGCTGATAAGTACTATTACCTTGTAGTCGATTCGGCTAGAACTATTACGGATATTAGAGTTGGTACTACATCTGTAATTTCAGGTAACTGGAACGCTGTTGTAACTGTCGGGTCATATAAAGTGTATAGAACTAAATTTATACAATCATTACCCGGAGGTAATCCATTAACGATATCATATAACTTAACTATAACTTAAAAAAAAATACTAAATGCCATTAAATCTTGGAGGAGGTCTTTTAATTACAAACGTTGAACCAGCAGATGCTAGATTTACTGCTGCGAATCGTACTGAACGATTAAGTTATTCAATTAACGGGGTATACGAAGGTCTTATAATGTATCAACAAGATACTAATGAATTATATGTTTTAGTCGACACGTCTAATGTTGGTAACGATACTGGATGGGTGTTGATTAATTCCGGTAATATCACAGGCAGTTTGCTTACTACTAGTAGTTTTAATTCATGGACAAGTTCTAGCGCTAGTCAGTTTGCTGGTACTGCAAGTTTTGCTACCACAGCATCTTATATCGCTCCAATTTTTATATCAGCATCTGCTGCAAGTTACGGATTTGGTTCAGGTGGAGGCAGTGGCACTGGCAATGGATTTCCGTATGATGGAAGAACTGTACCAGCAGTAGTATCAGGTTCAATAGTAGTATCAGGATCAGGAATACGAGTAACTGGATCAATATTAGTATCAGGGTCAATCGGTATTAATGGAGTACCTAACTCTAATACAATGTTATTCGTACCTGGACGAGTTCGTTTTGGTCAAGGCGATAATACTCGTGTGAATACTAGAACAATGGATGTTGGCGGTAATATAAACTTACAGCAAGTAGCCGATCCTGGAAGTGCCGAAGCTCAATACATGTCTCGTAGTATATCTGTAACTACCGGAGGTAATATTGGAATAACAGGTCAATTGCAAGGCACGTCTTTATCAACATTAAAAACAGGAGATACAAGAGCAAGATATTTTTATCAAGTAACGTTTGTATCAGCTGAAGGAGAAACTGGTGCATTTAATTATAACGTTAGACAAGGATTAACTTCTACGCCATACGCCGATGTTACGCAATCAAATAGTGCTATATTAATTGCCGTGCCTACTAGCTCTGATGCGCGTGTTACGAGTCGTAAACTTTGGAGATCACGGCCTGCTACTGCTAGTATAACAGCTCCAAATTTTGACGGTACTGAAGTAAGCTTTTGTTATGAACTAGCTACTATTCCCGGTAATTCTGAGGTTATATATACAGATACAATTTCAGAAACTCAACAAAATATAACTAATGCTACTAGTTGGACTTATCGATATCCAAATACAACAGCCGGTCTTTTAGAAATAGGTGCTGGTAATAGGTCGTTACTAACTTATGAGTTTGGTACAACGTTAGGTGTACGAGCTGGGGCGTTAAACACTCGAGGTAATAGTTTTGTAGCTATAGGAACTGATGCAGCGTATAGTAACAGAACTGGTAATAATAGTGTATCTGTTGGATATCAAGCCGCGTATGCTAATGTATTTGGGTCTAATAACATTGCAATTGGCTATACTGCTATTAATCAAAACGTATCTGGTTCTAGCAATGTTGCTGTTGGTGATTCGGCATTACGTACCGTTGTTCGTACAGACACATCATTAAATTACAATACAGCGATCGGAGATTCGGCATTAAATATAATAAATCATAATGCAGCGTATAATGTTGGAGTAGGATTTAGAACTGGAGTGGGAATAACTGGCTCGTATAATACGTATTTAGGCGGACAAACTGGTAATAGGTTTGGAACAACTCGAGTCGCTGGTGACTATAATACATATCTAGGATATCGAGCAGGCGATCAGCAAGCGTCTGGAGTCAATTCAAGTAATAATATATTAATAGGCGCTTTAGTTAATTTACCTGGAAATTCTGGAAGTAATTTATTAAACATTGGTAATTTAATTTATGCTAATCGAATAACTGCCGATGGTACTCCTAGTAGATTAGGTACTGTACACCTAGGAGGATTGACTGACAGTGCCGTAATTGCAACTAGCCCACACAGATTAATTGTTAGTGGATCTGCAAATATTACTAATGGATTAAGCGTCTCAGGATCACTTTTAATTTCCGGATCCATTATACCAAATGTCGGTGCAACACTAACGTCATCTTTTGAATTAGGATCACCTACGGCGGCCTGGAATAGGATTTGGGTGCGTTCATCTTCCATTCACTTTGTAGACGATTCTGGAACAGAGTTAGCTAAAATATCAGCTACTCCTGAAGGAGCTATTGAATTGCCTAACATTTACACCTCGGGCACCTTTACAGCTCAGACGTTTGTAACTCAATCGACAACTTTTATAGTAGAAGAGTATCATGCGACTGGATCAAATATATTCGGTTCGAGCAGTTTAGATACACATCAGTTTACTGGAAGTGTACTAGTATCTGGTGCAATGTATGTGACGGACGTGCAGCAGGCGCTAGGTACAAACGTATTAACGTATAATCCTGGAGACGGTCGTTTATATTACACGTCATCAACATCATTAATAGGCCCAGCTGGTCCAACAGGAGCTACAGGACCTACAGGCGCTCAAGGAAGTGCAGGTGAACCTGGGCCGCAAGGTCCGGAAGGAGGGCCCGGTCAGTCGTCATATCAGTCGTGGTTAAATTTAGGTAACGTAGGCACTGAACAAGATTTTATAAACTCTTTGTATGGCTCATTGCCTTCAGGAGTGTACTTAACTTCTGATCAAACGAGCTCATTAACCGTATTATCTGCATCGTATGCAACAACTGCTAGTTACTCTGAATTTACGTCTGCGTCGTTAAGTGCGTCTTTTGCAACATCTGCATCGTATTCATTAACTTCAAGTTTCGCTACTACAGCTTCTTTTGCAGTATCTGCCTCAAGATCAATTTCTTCAAGTTTTGCAGTTTCCTCTTCATACATTACTGGAAGTGTTTTTACTTCTACTAATCCAGTATTATCTGCTTCGTATGCCGTAACAGCTTCATATGCTTTAAATGCTGGTGCCAGCGGAGTTTCTAGTATAAACGTTGCTGGGAGTGGTTTAAGTATAAATCAAACCACGGGTAATGTTATTATTACAAGTGCAGGCGGCGGAGGAGGCTCGGCATTTCCTTTCATAGGCAATGCTTTAATTACTGGATCGTTGAGGATATCAGGTTCAATGACTTCTAGTGCAGATATTATTGTAGCTGGACTTAACATTGGTACCGGTCCATCAACATCGACAGCTACCGACAAACTAACAAACGTATCTATAGGAAGTGGTTCGCGTCAAAAAGGAACAACAGGAGTCTTCAACGTTGCTATTGCTAGTAATGCAATGCAAAATGCGACAGCTGCATCGTATACTATTGCAATAGGAGGAAATTCGTTAAGGGCTATAACAACAGCAAACTACAACATTGGTATTGGCGGTAATACAATGGCGCTACTATCAAACGCCAGTGCTGCTGAAAACATTGCCATTGGATATGCAGCTATAGACACTTCTACAGTTGCATCTAAAACTATAGCTATCGGATCGTATGCAGCTCGAGTAGCACCTGCAAATGCAGAAATTATTGCCATTGGTCAATATGCCGCAACTAAAGCTAATGATGCTTCTAACGCGGTAAACATGGTCGCTATTGGTTCATTGGCAATGTCCGCTTCATTAGGTACCTATAGTAGTGTTGCAATTGGATATGCAGCTATGGCCAATGCAAACTACGACACTAGTAACGCTGCAAATAGCGTTGCAATTGGATTCCAAGCAATGCGTTACATAAGAACACCAAACAGCTCAATCGCTATTGGCAATAACGCGTTATTATACAACACAAATTCTAGTAACAACCTTGCACTTGGTTTTGAAGCTTTAGGCGCAGGTGAAAAGTATATAGAAGCAACTGGCTCCATAGCATCAGCATCGTTTGGAGGTAATCCAGCATCAGCTAGCTATGGTATGAGGCAACCTGCTCCTTTTGGTGGATCTGCTAGTGGAACTGAATTACAAATGAATGGAGCGTCATTTGCAAATGAAGCTGGAGTATTTACATACAATGTATCGTGTTCCTTTACAGACCCAGTCGATGCTGCAAGCAACTCAGCTACAGTCACAAAAGCATCCCAAACGTTTACCATAACCTTAGCTGCGCCTCTTCAACCCGGTGGAAGTGTTAATTGGTATTTTCGTGATGCAGCTGATCGAAGAGTTTCTGACCAAAATGTTGCTATTGGCTATCGTAGCATGAAATTTTTCTTAGGGTCTCGATCAAGTTGGTCTAATGGTGCCGCGGTATTAATGACCGGCCGAGGTGAAGGAGGAAATGTAGCATTAGGAGTTAATGCACTTCTTGGATTAGATCCATCGTCGGCCACAGTACCTGCACAATTTAAAACTGGATCAGGCGGTCAATACAACACCGCTATTGGATCTCAGGCGTTAGGAAATTTATATCATGGATCTGAAAATTTAGCATTAGGATATCGAGCGTTACAAGGAAATCCGACCGCACCACTTCGAGGTAACGGTAACATGGCCTTTGGAGCAAATGCAATGATTGGTCTACAAACGGGTAATGAAAATCTTGCAATGGGCGTGCGAGCATTATACGGGTTTTCTGCTACTACCTACGATATCTATCGTTTCATAAGTGGGTCAGGAAACATCGCAATTGGTAGATACGCTGCATCATTTATACGCACTGGATCAAATAACATTGCTATTGGTAGTAACGCGTTGTTAAATGTTGGCGGATCGCAAGGAAACGTTGCAATTGGAACCGAAGCTTTGTACGGTAATACTGGTCAACAAGGAGCAAACAATAACGTAGCTATTGGTAATAAAGCTGGATTTTTCGTTGGTGCTAACATATCAGAGTCAATTTTTCTCGGTGGCGGTGGTCCAACTACTTTCACTTTCGGCACGAATATGGGAAGCGGTCGTCTTTTCATACACAACACATCCTCCATGTCTCCGTTGATTGGAGGAAATTTTGGCACACGTAATCTGGAAATTAACGGAACTGTAACAGTATCTGGATCGATTGTACCCACAGTAAATGCATCAGGAAAAAATAACTTTACGCTAGGTACTCCGGAAAGACCTTGGAGCGCATCGTATTTTTCTAAAAACAGTGTTCACTTTATTGACGATAACGGAGATGAATTAGCCAAGATATCAGCCGCTCCCAACCAAATTATATTACCGGATATATACACTGCTGGTACCTTCACAGCGCAAACGTTTGTTACTCAATCAACGACGATAATAGTAGAGCGATACCATGCTACTGGCTCAAATATATTTGGATCCAGTAGCTTAGATACTCATCAGTTTACTGGTAGTATGTATGTATCTGGTGCAATGTATGTTTCTGATATACAGCCTGCTTTTGGATATAACATCATCACTTTTAATACTGGAAGTGGTAGATTGTACTATACCTCATCTTTATCTCTAGTTGGCCCGCAAGGTCCAGCAGGTTCTAGCGCATACGATACTTGGATAGGTTTAGGAAATAGTGGTACAGAACAAGATTTTATTGAATCTCTAGCAGGCGTTCCTGGTCCGTCAGGATCTCAAGGTGAGCAAGGACCTGCAGGTATTCAAGGTCAAGTTGGATTAACAGGCCCTCCAGGCCCCGTTGGATCTCAAGGACCGCAAGGAGATCCAGGTATTGGATTTACTCAAATCGATGCTAGCACTGTAGGGGTTGCATATAACACTCAAATAACCGGCTCACTCTCTGTAGGTCAGTTAACAGTACCCGCTTTATATAATACAGCATATGGAATTAGTACAACAACGCCAATTACAGTGTATAGTGTAAGTACTGCATCATATGACTCGCTATTTTTAGACTACACTATAAAAAATGCTAGTAATATGAGAGCAGGTCAAATGACTGCAACTTGGTTAAATGGTAATATAGTGTATAATGAAATTGCAACTGTCGACATTGGCGACACTACAGGTGCTAACTTATCAGCTGCTCTAACAGACTCAACAGCATTAATTAATTTTACAGCTCCATCAAGTGGCTGGACAATTAAAACAATTATTCGAAGTATTTAACATTTGAATATTTATTAATATAATCTTGGAAAGGGAAAAGATTGACGTATGGCAAATGAATTTGTAATTAAGAATGGTTTCCATTCAAAAGGAGACTCGCAAGTAACTGGATCGTTAAGTATATCTAGCGGTATCACTGGATCGTTATTAGGATCCGCAAGCTACGCATTAACAGCATCATACGTTAATCTAGCAATCTCAGCATCCTATATATCTCCAACCTTCGTATCAGCATCAGCAGCTGCCTCAGGATTTGGTGCAGGGGGAGGTTCTGGAACCGGATTCCCATTCTCAGGTAGTGCAATTATTACGGGATCGCTATTAATATCAGGTTCTGGTTTACGCGTAACTGGCTCGTTAGGAGTATCTGGATCAATTAACGGAACTTTTATATCTTTAGGAGGTGGTAACGTATCCACCAACATAGCAATTGGATCAGCATCCTTAGAAAGTAATACTACAGGCATTAGCAACGTTGCAATTGGAAACCTTGCGTTAAAAAGTCCTCGTGTAGAGAGATTTCATACAGCAATTGGAGCCGGTGCTATGGAGTTTGCTTCATCGTCAGTGGCAGAGAATGATTGGGGTAATGCTAGTATAGGATACCAAGCTGGAAGGTTTATGACTGGTAGTAGAAATGCAGCAATTGGATTCCAAGCCATGTACCAGTCTGCTGGATCAACCGGAGCTCGATTATCAGTGGCTATCGGATACCAAGCTTTGTATGGTAATGGTGGTGGCGTAAATGGAGATTTCAACATGGCAATCGGATATCGATCCATGTTCAATGCGGGTACAGTTGGTCAAAACTTGGCATTTGGATATCAATCCCTTGAGCAGCTTAAGGTGGGTTCTGGAAACTCAATCATAGGAAACAGAGCTGGCCAGTTTATTTCTCAATCAAATGACGTAGTAGCTATCGGTCGAGTTGCGCTACAAAACGCAAAACGAGTTCAGCAAGTTGTTGCAATCGGTGAGTCAGCAATGTTAAATCAGTATCCCACTGACACCGGCACTATGATAACTGCAGCTAGTGTAGCGGTTGGGTACAAGGCGCTACAAGGTGTAGTTGGCAACGCAAACACCGGAGTACGAAACGTAGCTATTGGAGATAACTCATCGCAATTTAGCTCTACTGGTAACGACAATACGGTAGTTGGGTATGCAGCATTAACTAGAAATGTGATTGGTTCCAACAACGTAGCTATAGGCAGTAGTGCACTATTCTACGCTTCTGGGAGCGATAATACGTCCATTGGATACTATTCAGGTAGGTTGTTGTCAGGTAGTGGTAACGTTGCTATTGGATACTATGCTCTTGAAGGGGCAACTGCAGGTGCGTTGTTAAACGATATGAATAACAACACTGCAATTGGATATGGTGCAGGAAGATACATATCATCAAGTAGAGGAAACGTCTTTATCGGATACAATGCCGGACCTGCTATATCTGGTGGAGGTGCAAAGACAGTAGTGAATAACCAACTATACATTGCAAACACAGCCGGTAATCCTTTAATAGGAGGCAACTTTACTGCTAGAACTGTTACAATATCAGGATCGCTTTACATAAGCGGATCAATTATACCAAACGCAGATGCAACACTAACATCTTCTTTTGAATTAGGATCACCAACTGCAGCATGGAATAGAATCTGGGTTCGTTCATCTTCTATTCACTTTGTAGATGACTCAGGTAATGAGTTAGCTAAAATATCGGCAACACCGGCCGGAGCTATTGAGTTACCTAACATATACACGTCAGGTACCTTTACTGCCCAAACGTTTGTTACTCAATCTACAACAACTATTATTGAGATATTTCATGCAACTGGTTCTAACAAATTTGGATCTAGTAGTTTAGATACTCATCAATTTACAGGAAGTGTACTAGTATCTGGATCATTAAACCAAACAGCAGGATCAACGACAACAAGGAACGCTACTATAAACGGAAATTTAGTGACAACTGGTTCTGTACAGTTTACAGGATTGCAAGAATCATCACAAAATTATCTAGTATCAATTGATGCCACAACGGGCCAATTATACTACACAGCTTCAAGTGCATTCACTCCTAATGCAATTGATCCATCAGCATTTGCTACCACTGGAAGTAATAATTTTTACGGAAACCAAACAATATACGACTCCGATTCGATAGTTTCAATTGAAACATCAACCGGAATACGTCGATTATACGACTTTAACACAAACACCAGTATTGACTGGGCTGACAGAGTATTATATGACAATCTAAACATACCATCAATTAACTACAATAGTAGAGAGCTTCGTGACGAATCTTCTACAACGCTACTAGAGTATAGTAACAATCAAGTTCGATTAACGCAAGACGTCCTTATGACAGGATTGTCGCAAGACATTGCTGATAGTGTTATTACCATTGATACGACAACTGGACAATTGTACACTACATCATCAACGGCTTTTGTAGCAAACATTGGAGATGTTGCAACTTACTTAGGACCGTTAAATAATTTTAGTGCTTCAATACTAGCATTTACGTCTTCGATTCAAAATCAAGTTAATAACTTAAATGCAGCAACTTCAAGTTACGTCTTGAATAGTGCAACGAGCTCAATGAGCGTACTAAGCAGTTCGTACGCATTAACAGCATCTTATGCTCTCAACGTTCCTACCGTAGATACATCAGCATTAGTAGGCACTGCATCGTTTAATGCGTTTACTTCATCAATACAAAATCAGGTAAATAATCTTGCCGTAGCTACCTCTAGTTACGTAGTTAATAGCATCACATCGTCTATGTTAGCTCCTTATACTTTATTAAGTGTAACGAGCTCTATGACTGTTTTGTCTGCGAGTTATGCTAGCACCGCGTCGTATTATAATGGCAGTGTTATATCTGCATCGTATGCTGTAACCGCTTCGTATATCAGTCCTAATTTTATATCAGCTTCGGTAGCCGCCTCTGGATTTAGTTCTGCCACTGATATATCGGCATTGAATACATTTACAGGATCCATTCAAACGCAAGTAGATAATTTAACATCAGCTACTTCAAGCTATGTAACAAATAGCGTTACTGCTTCAATGTTAAATCCATATGTACTAACTGCAAGTACAAGTTCAATGTCAGTATTAAGTAGTTCATTTGCAGCAACTGCTAGCTTTGTGCGAACTGCTCAAACAGCTTCATTCTCAACTACATTAGGCGCTAGTTTATCTAATTCTGGTACTACTCTTTCATTACGTCATAGCAGTGGCGGTATTTTGAATACTATTGACAGACTTACTGCAGCAGAAGCTTTAACATCATCAATAGCATTAACAGTATCGCAATCACAAGCTGGTAGTGGAAGTCTTGGTAATGGATTTCATCGAGTAGCCTTGTTAGATCCTGGAGTGGCCGGCGGATATGACACATCACCAATATATGTTGATCACCAAGGTATAACGTATAATGCACTAACAAATACGTTAACGGTTGGTGGTACTATTTCAGCAAATAGTATAACAGCTTCATTAGAAGGTACAGGAAGTTGGGCAATACAAGCACAAACGGCATCGTATTACGGCGGCAGTGTTACATCAGCTTCATTTGCATTAACGTCATCAGTATCAACTTTAGCAACTACCGCATCATACGTACTTCAAGCAGTATCAGCATCTTTCTATGGAGGAAGTGTTACTTCAGCTTCGTTTGCTAGCACAGCTTCTTTCTATGGAGGAAGTGTGGCATCTGCCTCATTTGCCAACACAGCTTCGTTTGTTAACAGATTAAATCAAAACGTTACGGTAACTGGATCAGTAAACGTATCAGCATCTGTTACTGCACAATCAGTATCGGCATCGTTTACTGGATCGTTAACTGGCCACGTTACTTCAAGTGCAATTGACACTGCACAGTATAAATTAAAAGTTAATAATGTACAAAAAGTAGATTGGGATCTAGGTATTTTAGGATTAGCAGAAACTCAAAGTATTGACTGGACAAACCGTTACTTACTTGAAGGTGGCGATGTTAGCGTTGATTGGGGCAATCGTGCATTAAACGATTCAAACGGAGCAATACCAAGTATTAATTGGGAAAATCGTAGCTTATATGATATTGCTGGCAATGAAATTGCAACTTACGATAATAGAAACAAATTCACTGTAATAGGTAATGTAACAACTACATTAAATGGTAATTCGTGGGCTGAGGCATTAAACGATACACATTCGTTTTATGCAGGAGAAATACATAATAACTATACGTTAGACGCTAACTACGATGCTGGTTATTTACTTTATCTAGATTATACACTTAACAAATGGACAGTAGTAGATCAGACTACTAATTCATGCATCAACTTTTTAGGTGTTAATACTCAAGGAAAAGGAGCTGACCCAACTGTATTAACTGACGGTTTCTTAATAATGACCGATGCAGCAAATCCTCAGGCCGGAATTGACGTATACATTACAAATCCTTTATTAGGCCGACCAGTTTACATTATTGAAAGCGCGGATGGGTCACCTGGAAATTCGTTTAGCTGTACAATTCCATCATCTGGATATGTAAGAGTGGTTGGGCACGTAGTAGCTAGAGGTAGCAATGTAACTGATAACTACATGATTAAATTTAGACCATCTAATGATTGGTATGAAATATAAAAATAAGATAACAATATGCCAACTTATATAAGTAAAATAAACGGATTAGGTATATCAGCAGCAGATGCTCAATATATTGCTGGAGGTAACGTAGATGGAGCGGTACCACTAGCAACTTCAGCTGAGACAGCTTCTTACATAGACCCAACCTTCATATCAGCATCAGCAGCTGCATCTGGTTTTGGATCCGGCGGCAGCGGTACTACTGCACAAACTGCTTCACTAGCATTAACAGTATCAGGATCACAGGCAGGTACTGGTACTCATCGAATAGCGTTGCTTAATCCAGCTGATGGGCCTAGTGAAGTGTATTACGATCATAACGGAATAATATACGATCCTAGCATAAATCGACTTACAGTTGCTGGTACTATATCAGCAACTAATATAACAGCGTCACTACAAGGAACTGCATCTTGGGCTACAAATGCAATTACAGCATCATATGCTTTAACATCCGCAGGTACAGTAACAAATGCGACATCAGCTTCATTTGCTAGTACGGCTTCCTATTTAAACGACCTTAACCAGAACTTAAACATAGTCGGTAACTTAAACGTAATTGGTACAGCTTCTTACACACTATTATCAGCATCGCAATTAGACGTAGGTACGAATACAATATCAGTTAACGTAGCGGAACCAGCTGAAAGATTTGGTGGATTGATAGTATACGATTCTGGATCACTATCACATCAAGCAACCGCTAGTTTCTTTTGGGACTCATTGCACAATCATTGGGTGTATCAAAACGCTTCTGGCTCAACGTATTCAGGTGGTATGTTTATGTCAGGTCCTAGAAATACAGGATCGTTAGGAGATGAACCTACTTTAACAAAATGGTTTATTACTCGAGGAGATGGAGGAGATCACTTAAACGATACACAAATTTTCAGTAGCGGTTCAGTTCACATAGTGACTGGAAGTTTAACTGTTACTGGAAATGTAATAGCAACAGCTTCATGGGCAAGTAATGCAGTAACGGCTTCTTACATAGACCCGACGTTTATTTCTGCATCAGCAGCTGCATCTGGATTTGGTAGCGGAGGAAGTAGTGGTCCAGAGTCAGATCCAATATTTGCTGCTTGGACAGGCTCAGCAGCAAGCTATTTTGCCGGTACGGCATCATATGCAACTCAAGCATTAACAGCTTCATATGCATTATCTAGTGCAGGAGTAGCAGGAGGAGTAACAAGCATTACTGCAGGAGATGGTATATCGGTAGATCAATCAACTGGTAACGTAACAATTACAAATACTGGAGGAAGCGGAGGAGGAGGAACAAACTTAGGTTTAGTATATGCAGTTTCATTAGGTTATTTAATGCCTTGATAATTATATAAAAGAGAATAAGATATGTCACAAAACACAGCACCAATTTTCACTCAAACTCCTAGAATAGGAATAGGTCATGTTGCATCTGGAGCTAATACGGATATGACAATGACAACTGGTATAAGCGCTTCTTTGTTTACAGCAGGAGCATCCGGTAGTTATATTAGCAAAATTCGTTTTAAACCTTCCGGCTCAACTGCTGCATCAGTAATTCGTGTGTTTATTAACAATGCAGGCGATACAACTGTAGGTGATAATAATATTCTTTACGGAGAAATTTCATTACCAGCAATTACTGTTAGTAATACTTTAGCTCAAAATGATTTTGAAATGCCAATGAATATTGCCTTACCGGCTAATTATCGTTTATTTAGTACTCAAGCAACTGCATTAGGTGGTGGATTGGATGTTACTACAATCGGTGGTGATTATTAATACCTATAATCAGTTATGAATGGATTCGGCCATTTACCTAGTAAATCAGATCAAAACACTTTTGTATTTTATGCAAATGCATCTGGCAGTACCTCTGGAAGCTTTCAAGCTTGGAGCGTACCTGAACACGCTGCTTTCTTGCACTTCACTGTAATAGGCGGGGGAGCTGGAGGAGGAGGAGGTTGTGGTGGAACAGCACAAGCAGCTGGTAGAAGTGGAGGTGGCGGCGGAGCTCCCGGTGGTATGGTATCAGTTTCTATACCTGCTATTTTACTTCCTAAAACTTTATATTTACAAGTAGGGTATGGAGGAGCTCCTGGTACGGGAAGTAATAACCAAGCGGTAGCAGGACAATCTGGCCAAAGTGGTACTATTTCGTATGTTTGCTTATATCCTGAAATTAACCCTGGTTCAGCGGTAATACAATCAAGTAATACAGCTCCAGGAGGCGGAGCCGGTGGTTCTACGTCAGGAACAGCTGGCACAGCTATAACAATAGCTGATTCATTAAATTTAAAATGGTTAGGTATAGTAGGTAATACAGTAGCACAACTAGGGGCATCAGCTGGTGGATTGGGTAATGGAAGCTCTGTTACATATACTGGATTATTAACTGGTGGAGCAGGAGGTGCTGGTAAGACAGCAGCTGCTATTAACGGTAGTACTGGTGGTAGTGTAACCATGGCTAGTATAAATGCCTATGTAACAACTGCTATTAATGGTGGGGCTGCTGGTGTAGGCGCAGCTGGTGGTAACGGATCTAGTGGATATTTTTCATGGAGACCTTTTATAGCTACTGGCGGGGCAGGTGGAGGTGGCGGAGCTATAGGAGCTAATAATGGTGGAAATGGAGGCGATGGAGCTTATGGCTGTGGCGGTGGTGGAGGAGGAGCAGCAGGCAACATTGGCGGTACCGGTGGCAAAGGCGGTGATGGTTTAATAATGATATCAATAAGTTAATATGGACGGATTTCAACACTTACCTTCACAACAAGATCAACGTTTTTGGGTTTATACATCTCAAAATCGACCACTAAACGGATTTCAGCCTTGGTCAAAACCTCCTGGTATAAGTTTTGTACATATTATTTGTATAGGAGCAGGAGCGGGTGGATCGGGAGCATTTCCTTATACTGCGGGCGTTGCTGCTAGAGGTGGATCTGGCGGTGGTGGCGGTGCATTGAGTTCTGTATTTTTACCAGCTTATTTAGTTCCCGATACCTTGTATGTTAATATTGGTATTGGTGGAACAGGAGGAACATCCTCCAACGTTGCTAGTACAGCTAATGCAGGATTTTCTGGATTTAATTCTACATTTGTTACTTTTTATCCAGCACAATCAGCAGGATATGCTTTATGCTCAGCTGGTCCTGGTAATGCCGGCACGGTGCCAGCTGGAACAGCAGGCGCAATTGGAGGTGGGGGGTCAGTAGCTGCCACTGCCACATCTATGCCTATATCACAAGTAGGTTTACGAAACTACTTAGCTGGTCAAAATGGTCAAAGCGGTGGACAAAATGGTGCTACTGTTGTAACAGCAGTTTATAGAATTACAGGAGGTGGAGGAGGAAGTGGAAATTCGGCAGCTAATGTTGCAGGCGCAGGGTCATCTATTCTTATGGCCGGTGATTATGCTCTACAAGGAGCAGCTAGTTTACCAGCTGGTAGTGCTGGCGCAAAGATTGAAAATCTAATACAATTTCTTTCAGCTGGAGGAACAGGGGCAAGTTCATCAACCACTATAAGTGGAAGTACTGGAGGCTGGGGAGGATTTGGTTCTGGAGGTGGTGGTGGAAGTGTAGGTCCTGGATTAGGAGGAGCGGGTGGTCGTGGAGGAGATGGATTAGTAATAATAACATGCGGATAAAGTTATGATAGGAAGTTTGAATTTACCAATAGCAAAAGGAAATGCTAAAACATATGTGTTTACGGTTGAAAATACAAGTGTAGGCGGTGGCGGCGTACCTCCATGGAGAGGAATGACAGTATGGAACAAACCACAAGGAATAAATTTTGTATATGGAATACTAATATCACCTGGTACCGGAGGAGGAGGAGGATTTAGTTTTGGAGCAGGAACTGCCGGTGGTGGGGGTGGAGGAGGGGATGCTGGCCCAGTGATACAATTTATACAACCAGCTTATGTAGTGCCAGATACACTAGCTGTAACTGTTGGTAGAGGTGGGTTGGGTGGAGCTGCTTCTACTGCAGGAGGTCTTCCAACCTTAGCATCTGGATTGTGGTATCCAGAAGTAGGTCAAACAACAGTAAATACAAGTCGAGTTTACTATGCATATCCGGCAAGTACTCAAACTGGTACTACTTCTGGTAGAACCGGTACAGCTCTTGCAGGAGGGAATGGAGGAGCAGCTGCAACAATATCAACAACAACAACACAACCTGGAATAATAGGATTTAGTAATTTTTCACAGACTCCGGCATCAACTGGAGCTGGACAAAACGGTGGATTTGCAGCTGGAGGTAATAACGCTCCGTTTCTAGGAAGACCGCAAGGAGGAGCCGGAGGTGGAGGAGTATCAAGTGGTATAACTTTTAATGGTGGTAATGTATTTGCTCCTACAACATCTGTGAACTCTATATGGAGTCGAAATTTATTAGGAGGGGCATCTGCAGGAGCGAATGGAGAAGATGGTATAACACTTTTTGAACCAACATTTTTATCACTTCCAGGAGCTGGAGGAGCAGGAAATAATACTGGTGTTGGTGGTAATGGTGGTAATGGTGGAATTGGTTGTGGTGGTGGTGGTGGTGGAGCCGGAACTACTGGCGGCAGAGGAGGTAACGGAGGTGATGGATTAGTTATTTTAGTTTGTTGGTAATGTTTCGTGAAAGGTGTATATAATTATAATTAAATAAATAATATTATATTAATTAGTATAATAGTATTAAAAATAATAATTTAAACTTTATGGAAAACGTTACAACAATCAGTCAAGAAGAGTTAGCTAAAATTACAGAGCTACAAGAACAGTATGCTGAAATTACAGCTAAATTAGGTCAGGTTCATATTGAACAACTCAATTTAAAAATTTATCAAAACACTTTAGAGACTAACTACCAGGCTCTTAAAGAGCAGGAAAACGCCTTAGGTCAAGAGTTAAACGCTAAATACGGCGACGGTACTTTAAATCTTCAAACCGGCGAATTTACAGCGTCTAAATAAAACCGTTTGAGATTTTATTACCATATTTATTAGTAATATTAATCTAAACGTTTAACCTTTAAATCTTAATTCAATGGCAGAGAAAATAGTCAGCCCTGGTGTGTTTACCGAGGAAAAAGACTTGTCTTTCTTACCACAAGGAATTGCGAATATTGGTGCTGCTTTTATCGGTCCTACTATTAAAGGACCGGCAATGGTACCGACCAGCGTAACTTCCTATGGAGAGTTTGTGCAAGTATTTGGTGATACAGACCCAAATTTATATTTACCTTACACAGCTAAGGAATATTTACAAAATTCAGGACAGCTAACAGTTGTTCGTACTTTACATGACGACGGTTACAAACTTCAAGACCCTATAGCAGTTGTTGCTTCAGGTTCGGGTGGAAGAAGGTTAGTAGCTGTTCTTCATCCTACTCAAATTCTATCTCAGACAGACGCATTTTACGATGGTACTACCGCATTATTTCAAAAGTCTGCGTTAACATCTAACGTATCTGGAGCTGCAGTAATTAGCGTATCTGGTAGTTATACCGTTGATACAGCAGCGTTCCCTAGTGGCAGATCAAATGGAACTGCTTTATATAGTTCATCAATTAATTCAAATAGCGATAATTACTTAACTAAAGTATTTGGACAAAAAGCAACTGCAACTAAAGATCCTGTGTATTTATACAACATCTTTAATAAAGCAGCATCTGCTTCGTTAGCAGCTCAACCAGCGTGTGTATTAGAGTTATATTCTGGATCATTTGATTTTTTAACTACATATAATAGAGCTGAAACTCCTTGGATAATTTCTCAAACAGTTAACGGGTCTACTAACACGTTATTTAAGCTTCACACTATATCTCATGGAGTTCACACTAACTACGAAATCAAAGTTGCTATTAGCAATATTAAGCCAGCTGGAACTGTACCAGGCTCTGAATACGGATCGTTTGCAGTAGCTATTCGTTTAGTAGACACTACCTATTTAAAAGCATTAGGTACTCCATTCGAAGCAACTGACTCTGACGTACGTCCTAACATTGTTGAAACTTTTGACAACGTTAACTTAGATCCTAATTCAGCAGATTACATAGCTAGAAAAATTGGAGATCGTTATAAAACATTTACCAATGGTAAAACAGTTGTATACGGAGATTATCCAAATAAATCTAAATACGTATACGTTGAAGTTGATGAAAACGTTGCAAAAGGCAACTATTCTAATCAGTTAGTTCCTTTTGGATTCCAAGCACTATTTAATACAATACCTAGCACGTTAGGAACTGCTACTTGGTTCCCTGCTGCTAGCTACGTTGCAACTCAAACAGTTAATGGAATATACAATAAGCGTAAGCATTTTGGATTTGATTACGATTTGTCTGGAACGGATAATATTAATTATTTGAAACCATTGCCGGCAACAAGTACAACGACTGGTTCAAATGTTAATTTCTTATTGTCAAACTTTAATCAACATGCATCAGCTAATTTCCCGACTGCTGCAGCTGCATACTCTGGAGCAATTGATTTATCTAGCAACACTACCGTTGATTCTCGTAAGTTTATTGTACCTTTCCAAGGTGGAAGTGATGGAGTTCAACCAAATCGTAGAATTTTAGTTGGAGCTGACATTGTTGCTGCCAATACTCAAGGATACGATTTAAATGGATCGTCTGGTAAAGACTACTCAGTTTATAAAAATGCAATTGACGCTGTATCCAACGTTGATGAATTAGACATTAACATGTTAGTAATGCCAGGTGTTATTCAAAGCAAGCACTCAGCAGTTATTGACTACGCTGCTAATATGTGTCAAGACAGAGGAGACACTTTCTTTGTATTTGACTGCGTTGGTTTAACTGACAATATTGCTTCAGCAACAGACGCTGTAACAGCATTAGATAATAACTACGGAGCTACTTATTATCCATGGGTTAAAATTGTAGACACTAATATTAATAAGCCAGTATGGGTACCGCCTAGTGTTGTTATTCCTGGTGTGTTAGCATTTAACGACAGAGTAGCTGCTGAATGGTATGCCCCTGCAGGTTTAAATCGTGGTGGATTGACTTCAGTATTAGACGCGTATACTCGTTTAACTCACGCCGAAAGAGATGAGTTGTATGAAGGACGTGTTAATCCAATTGCTACTTTCCCAGGCGTTGGCGTTTGTGTATGGGGTCAAAAGACTCTTCAAGCTAAACCATCAGCATTGGATCGTATTAATGTACGTAGATTGTTGATTGCAGTTAAGAAATTTATTGCATCTGCAACTAAGTATTTAGTATTTGAAAACAATACAGCAGCAACTCGTAACAGATTCTTAAATATTGTTAATCCATATTTAGAGTCAGTTCAACAACGTCAAGGTTTGTATGCATTTAAAGTTGTAATGGACGAGACTAATAATACTCCTGACGTTATCGACAGAAACATTATGTATGGTCAAATCTTCTTGCAACCTGCGAAGACCGCTGAATTCATTATTATTGACTTCAACATTTTACCAACCGGAGCTGCTTTCCCAGGAGCTTAATTGGTATAATATATTTAGTAAAAAGCCTCTGGAAACAGGGGCTTTTTCTTTTTATATACCTCCATATTTATTAGTATATAAACTGATACTATAATGAATAACAAGAGTATATCTGCCCTACGAAAGTTGGTTAACGAAGAGGTACGCAAAGCTTTGACCGAAGGAAAAATAGAAATAGGAGCGAAAGTAAAAGTGTCTTCTCCAGAGTTAGCTGATTATAATAAAACCGGAGAAGTGCAAGACGAAGCTCCTTCAGGAAAATTTTACATGGTTAAATTAAAATCAGGCTTGGCTTATTTTCATGAATCTGATTTACGTGTAATAGGTTAATTTTTTTCCAAAAGATCGATATTTATATAAAATAATTGTAACAACTTAAAACGAATTTAACATGGCTGAATTGCTAGACCCAACCGAAATAATGTTTACCGCTTTTGAACCAAAAGTGGCTAACCGTTTCATCATGTACGTTGAAGGTATTCCTTCTTACTTAATTAAAGCAGCTAACCGACCAGGTATTACTTTTGGCGATGTCGTGTTAGATCACATCAACGTTGAGCGTAAATTAAAAGGAAAAGGAAGATGGAATGACGTAAGCATTACTCTTTACGATCCAGTTGTTCCTTCCGCAGCTCAAGCTGTAATGGAATGGATTCGTTTATCTCACGAGTCTGTTACCGGTCGTAATGGATACTCTGACTTTTATAAGAAAGACATTACTTTTAACGCTTTAGGACCTGTTGGTGATAAAGTTGAAGAGTGGACTTTGAAAGGTGCTTATATTGGAGACGCTAACTTTGGTGACTTTGACTGGAGCACAGAAGACGCAATTAACATTCAGCTTACAATTAAATACGATTACGCAATATTGCAGTTCTAATCTGCATCTTGATATTATATACGAAAGTCCCTCTCCGGAGGGATTTTTCATGTTTAAGATATTTATTAATAAATTGATTATTATGAATAACGCTCAATTAAGGAAAGTAATACGAGAAGAAGTTCGTAAAGCTTTAACAGAAGCTGATGTAGTACCAGTAGGACCTGATGGTAAAAAGATTGAAGATCAACAAGTAATACGTAACTTAAACATGGCAGTTAAAGCTATTGACGCTTCTATTCGTACTAAATTAATTGACTTAATTGAAGATCCTGGAGCTGCGAAAGCATTAAGTAGTCCAGCACAACGTACTGCATTAATGGGAGCGATTGCTATTGCATTTGGAATATCCGAAAAAGATTTTTCTCAAATCGTATCTAAGATTAAAGGAGTATTAAAAACAGTAGATTCTAATGATCAAGCTTAAGTCAATAGTTGAAAATATACTACAAGAAGCTGATGAAAAAGTAACTTGGGGTGACGTTCAAACGTTTTTAAACGCTATGATAGACGCTCAAAAAACAGGAGGAGCTAAAGGAGCGACCGGAGAGATTGCAAAGTCTAGTTTGAAAAAAGTAGGAATGGCAGGAGCTAAATGGGCAGCTAATTTAGTTACTGGAGGCACTGCTGGATTGATAATAGATTTAGTAGCTGATCACGGAGAAGACGTAGGAGCATTTTTATTAGATTTAGGAAAGTCAGTTACTGCAAAAGAATTAAAAAACCCTAAGTCATCAGAATTTAAAGAGATGACAGGACCATTTTGGGAAGCAATTAAATTATCTCCGGAAGTGTCTCAATTGCTTGATGATAAAATAGAAAAAGCGTTTATTGATCAAGTAATAATGCCTAAACTTAAATCGCCAGGAGCTGAGTCTGAAGAATTACCTAATATGGACGAACTATTAGGCAAATGGCTTAATGACTCTGCAAAATTAAAAGATAAAGCGGATATACACTTTACAGCTAAATCAGGAGACTTGTAAATTTTACAAGCATCATATTTATATAAAATAATAAACTAATAGTTATGGCAATAGTTAACAACAATTACCCAAATCAAAACGAGCTATCTGACGCAGAATTAAAGCAATTAGCTATTCAAAACATGCAACGTCAAGAAGCACAAAATTCAAAATTTCCTACCGAAATAATTGAGCTACCATCTAAAGGGTTGCTTTATAGTGCAGACAGTGCTTTAGCGTCAGGAAAAGTTGAAATGAAATATATGACCGCAAAAGAAGAAGACATTTTAACTTCTTCTAGCTTAATTAAGCAAGGGGTTGTATTAGATCGTTTATTTCAATCGTTAATCGTGTCTCCAATTAATTACGACGAATTGTTAGTAGGAGATAAAAATGCAATTATGATTGCAGCTCGTATTTTAGGATACGGTAAAGACTATGAAGTTGAAATTACAGATCCGTTTTCTCAAGACGATAAACAGAAAGTTGTTATTGATTTGACAGGTATTCAAGCTAAACCATACGATTACGACTCACTTACTCCGCATCAAAACGAATTCACGCTAACTCTTCCAGTGTCAAAACGAGTAGTTACGTTTCAATTAATGACTCATGGATTAGATAAAAAAGTACGTGATGCTGTTAAAGGTCAATTAAAAATGACTAAATTAACAGGTATTGATAAAGAATTGACTACACGAATGAAATATCTATTAACTTCAGTTGATGGTAATAAGGAGCAACAATACATTTCCAATTTTGTTGACAATGAATTATTTGCTCAAGACTCTAGATTTATTCGTGATGAAATCAAACGTCTAACTCCTGATTTGGATATGACGTTTGTATTTACTTCTAATCAAACAGGAGAAAGTCAGGTAATGGAGGTACCTATGGATGTGAGCTTTTTTTGGCCTAAATCCTAGTTATCGACCAATATTACATACTGAAATTTTCAATTTAGTGTATCATGGGCAGGGAGGATACACTTGGGATGCCGTGTATTCGTTTCCAGTTTGGTTACGTAAATTCTACATACGATTAATTTCTGAAACTTTAGAAGCGCAGAAAAAAGCTAGCAAAAAAATGTCAGCTCCAAACGTGCCTAAAATACAACGACCTGCTATAAGACCAAGGTAATTTTCTTTTGTTTGATATTTATATTAAACGAATACTATCTACTATATGAAACGTAGTAAACTAAAACAATTAATGCAAGAAGTAACGGAAGAATTAATAATTTCTGAAGGAATTATTGATTCGCTTATTATGCTGTTTCTATCTCCAAAAATTAAAAAAGATGTAAATATTTTAAAAAACTCTCCAGATTGGAAAGAGTTGATACATAAAATAAATACTACTAGAGATGAAATGGAATTATGGAATGGTCGATTAGAAAGATATTTAGCTCAATGTAAAAAACAAGTTGCTGCAGCAAAAAAGATGGGCATCAAAATTAAAGATTGTTCTGACCTAGAGAAATGGGAAAAATAAGACATTTAATAAATGAAAAAAAATACTTCAAATACGTCAGGCGGAAATGTTAAACTTAATGAGAAAGATCAAAAACTGTTTTTGGAATTTCTTAAAGAACAAACCAAACAGCGTAAAGAAGCTATTCGCGATCGCCAAATTGAAAATGATTTATCTAAAACTTTACTAGAAGAAGAAAAAGATATTCTTAAAATTGCTCAACAACGAAAAGAAGCTGTAAAAGAATATAATGATTATGCACGTACAATGTCTGAACTTTTAAAAGGTCAGACTCGTGAACAACGATTACAAGGTAAAGAATTAGTTAAAGAAATGCAGATGCAGAAAAAACGTCTCAAAAATGAGATGCAATATTTAACTGGTAAAGAAAAGCAGCTTAAAATTTCTTTAGAACATAATAAAGCATTAAAAAAAGCAGTTCACCATGCCGAAGAATTAGTAGAAAAGTATGAGGAAATGCTTGAGCCAATTGATGAGTTAGACTCATGGATTAAAACGTTGCCAGGCGGCGGACTACTATCAACAGCTTTAGGATTAGATAAAATTAAGGAAAAAATAAAAGAAAATGTAGTCAATCAATTAACAGCTAGTAAAATGGCTGGTAAAAATATGTTAGCTTCGCTAGCACCACTATTACCACTAATGTTAGCAGTAGCAGCAGTATATAAAGCATTTGAATTTGATAAAGAGCTTACTAAATTTTCTAAAGATTTAGACATAGCAAAAGATGATGCATTAGCCTTATCAGTGCATGCAGAACATTTAGCTCATGAAATGCATCTTGTAGGAGTGACAGGCAAAGAAGTTGAAACCACACTCGTAGAAATGCGTAAAAGTATGGGAGTGATGGCTAATGAGCAATCTAATGAGCTAGTAAAAAGTATGACAGCTTTACGTACTGAAATGGGTATGACTGCTGAAGAGTCACAAGCATTTTACGATACTGCTACAGCACTAAACATGTCCGTAGATCAATTAGCAGCTGAAGCTGGTACAATGGGCGAAGGTTTATTAGGAGCTAAAGAAACGTTGAAAGAAATTGCAAAAATACCTAAATCAGTTGTTATTGGATTTAAAGGTACGAGTAAAGAATTAGAAAAAGCTGTTATTAAAGGAAAGCTTTTAGGATTATCATTAGAAAAAGTATCTAAAATTGGTGAAGGTATGTTAGATATTGAATCTAGCATTGAAAAACAATTTACTGCACAAGTATTAACAGGTAAATCTTTGAATTTAAACGCTGCTAGACAATACGCTCTTACTGGAGAATATGGAAAGTTGCAAGATGAAATTTTAGAGCAAGCTGGATCTTTAGAAGAGTTTCAAAAAATGGGGCCATTGCAGCAAAAAGCAATGGCAGAGGCCATGAATATGTCAGTTGAAGAAATGACCGCAATGCTTACTAAATCAAAGCAATTAAATGATGATTACGGATTATCAGCGGCACGTGCGGAAGAAATATTAGCATTGGAAGAAGGCCAGGCAGCTGCACTTACAGGTAAAGAAGCTGCATTTTATAAAATGCAACAAGAAGAGAAGAAGCAACAAGAAGCTACTCAAAAGTTTCAAGAGTCGCTAAACAAGCTCATGATGGCGTTTGAAAAAATAGCTATGCCTGTAGTAGAAGCGTTAGGCGTTGCATTTGGATACATCGGAAACGTTATAGATGTAATAACATTAGGAATTGAAAAAATTAATGGAGTTATGTTTCCAATTAAAGAAAATACATCTGAAATGGAAAAATCAATGTCGACTGCTTTAAAATGGACCTTAGGTATCGGAGCAGCCATGGCAGGATGGAAAATCTTTAAAATGGCTAAAGGTGGTATTTCAAAATTAATGGGCGGCGGTGCTGGCGGCGGCGGGCTAATGGATAAAGTTACTGGAGGCGGCGGCGACGCAGAGGGCGGTGCTGATGCAGCAGCTAAACAAGGAAAGTCTATGGCTGATCGTCTTAAAGGATTAGGAGATACAGTTAAAGCATTTTTTGATATATTACGTAACGCTGCGCAAGGTGCAATGGGAGTTATTAAAGACGTGTTAGGAGGATTAGGAGAAGCGCTAGTTGCATTTTTTAAGCCAATGGCTGCATTAGCTACGCCTGAAATTATTATAGGAATGGCAGCTGTTACATTAGCTTTAATGGGACTAGGAAAAGCATTTCAATGGTTAGGTCAAGGAATCGGAGCAGCTGCTCCAGGAATTGAAGCATTTTTTAATGGAATAGGAGGTATAATTGAAACAGTAGGAAAGTCAATTGCATTGGTAATTGAAACTATTACGTCTTCGATTATTAAACTTCAAAATATTGATTCAGCTAAGTTAATAGGCACGGCTGCTGGAATTGTAGCAGTTGGAGCAGCGTTAGCTGCATTTGGAGGAGGCTCGGGTATAGGCGCTTTAGGTTCGGCATTTGCATCATTTTTTGACGAAGACCCTGTAGAAAAATTTAATCGTTTTGCTACAATTGACGCTGAACGATTAATGGCAGTTGCAAATGCAATAACAGCTTTAGGAGCAGCGTTTGCTAGTTTTAATGCAGCTGTTAGTAATATAGGAGACACTTCCTCAATTGACGGTACTATAGATAAAGTTATTGAATTACACGATACTATGTCAGACAATTCAGTAGAGCAGGCAGTCAATTCAGTCGCTAGCGGTATAGGATCAATATTTGATTCAGCATTTGAATGGGTTGAGTCAGTTATGCCAAAAGTAGAGCAAGTGTCAACTTCAGGAGGCGGCGACGCATCAAGTGCCGGAGCAGGCGGAGCAAATGCAGTTTCATTAGCTACCGTTAACGCTTCAATACAAGAATTAATTAAAAAAGTAGATCAGCCTACCGTTATTAAATTTGGAACTAAAACTATAGATGAGTTTGAAAGTCAAATCAATTTGAAAAAATCTTACAGTAGTCAAACTGATAGAGGTTATGGAGCGTTTTCATAATTATTAATATATGGCATTAGTTGATTTAAAATCTAACCTGGCTAACTTTAGGAGTTCGTTTACTACGAAGCCTTTAGAAGATACAGTTAATAAAGGAAGTGAGTTGAATATTGACTCCGCTCCTAAAGTATACAATAGAAGAACTGCTTGGACTAATGCAAAAGTTGAAAGATCCGAATTGAACAGAGACGCAGACGCTATTCTTAAATACACAGGACGTACTAAATTTTTACCTAAATTTGTAGCAACGTCTAAACTTAATATTGACTCAGTACCAGTTAGATATAGTGGTACTACTGCCTGGACAAAAGACACGGTAGCTCCTTCTAAATTTAATATTGATAGCTCATTATCTAAATTTTGGACAGGCGATCCAGATAGCGCGACTCAACAAAGAAAGGCACCGTCAAAATATAAATCTGAAAAAACAATACCATTTACTAGCGATCGATGGGTTGGAAAAACGCCTCCAGCAGCAAATGGTATTGATGATAAACGTTCCGGTGCTACTGGATTTGTAGTCGGCGCCGTTAATAAAAACAATACTGCATTTATTGGTGCAAACGTTGCTGCAGGCACATATGATTATCCAACGAGCGTGATAGGGGTACATGGATCTTCAGTAGTTAGTTTACCATTAACAAACACAAAATATCCAATTGACGGTATTAGTACAATGCAAACTCAATTGGGAAATGGATCTAAATTTTATTACATTGAAAATAAAGATGCTAGACAAAGTGTAACGTTTTCACAGGAAGGATATAACAATTCTAAAAAATACGGATCAGTAGTAACAAAATCAAACAGTATATTAAAAAAGTTAACTGAAGCTAATGGATATACTGTGTTATCAGAACAGTATAAAAAACTTAATTTACGTGACGACACTAAAAATATATACGACTCGTATATAAAGCAACCGTATGTACTTCGTGGTATTCAACGTGAAGATAAAAAAGAACCGCAATTATGGGGTATAGGACGTTTTGACGATGGATTGATTCGTGGCGGTATAACAGCAGCAGTTGAGCGTTCAGCATTAGATACTGTACGTATTGCAAAGTGGTTAGCATCTCCTAAAGGTATTTTATGGGTAGTTAAACAAGTAGGTTTAGGACTAACTAATCCTAAAGTAGAAACTATAACTGACTCTGCATTAGACCGACAAACAAGAATACATACAGGGGTCGCATCTTTATTGTCAGTACCTGGTTCTGCATTTGGGTTACACTTCACTCGTCATGGAATTCCGTTTGCAAATGAAGCTGCTAGTTATGGAAATGTACAAATAGCTAAAACATTATTATACAGAGCAAATAAAAAATCAAATCGATTAGTTAGTCTTCAAGATAATTTATTTAGTTCAAGTACTGTAACGTTAAATTTTTTACAGTCAATTGGAAATTTAACTTCAGTATCACAAAAAGCTATTATACAAACAGCTAAAGGGTTTAAAGGCGGAGAAATTGAAGAATTGTCAGGTATATTAGGACCGCAATCTGTATATGGGGTAGGCTCAACACCAATACGTAGAGTAGTTGATACAGTTACAGATGCAGTTAATAATGCTAAAAATGCTCAATTTGCTACTAGATTCAATGATAAAAATTTATATGCTGGCGGAATAAGAGCAACTACTAATAACGTATATGACGTATCTAAAGACGATAAAAAGAATACAGTTTCTAAAATTGAAACTTCAGACGATCCTTTATCACTACGCAATCGAACAGAAAATGATTATGATTATAGTGATTACACTCCTGGGTCTAAAAAAGATAATATTTTATCTCAATTAGAATCGAATACTTTAAAAGCAAAGACGTATATCGATGCGCCAGTAAATCCAATTAATAACTATGAAGTATTAGCATATAATAAAATTCCTAAATCAAAAGATATAGGAAAGCGTAATGATTTTAGAACAGCATTGTCAGACGACTCAAAAGCATTTTCAGGAAAAATTATTAAAGATAATGAAACGAAAATGTCGTATGCAAATAAAAATCTAGAAATTCAAAAAGGATTTGGTACACAAGGAGCTGTTGGAGCTGATAGGTCTAATCCATTAGAGTTTTTAGCACCTAGTAAAGGAGCAGGAACTGTTAAAGGATTTGGACAGTCAAGAAGAGCGTTAGCAGGATTAACAACTTTCCGAGGCGATAAAATAACTGCATTAGACGTTCGTGCAGTTGCACTAACTACTGATCAAGTATATCCTGTAGAAAAAGATCAAATTGAGTTTTATTTTGAAGACGGTGCACAAGGAACTAACGTAATGGTTTTTAGATGTACTATGACAGGATTTTCTGATTCGTTTAGTCCTAGCTGGAATCGTATAGACATCATGGGACGTCCAGACGGAGCGTATTTATATTCATCTTTTGAACGTCAAGTGTCGTTTACATTTACTGCAGCAGCAACAACTAAATCTGAAATGATTCCTATGTGGCGTAAATTAAATTATTTAGCCTCGTATACAATGCCTGACTTCCGCGCGGGAGGTCGACCCGCAGGTCCATTTATGCGTTTAACTATAGGAAATTTATTTAAGAATACTCCAGGGTTTCTTAATTCATTATCATACACTATACCTGACGAAGCTACTTGGGACGTTGATGCCGATAATAGAACTGGAGAAGCAAAACAGTTGCCAAATATTGTTGAAGTGTCTGTTGGATATACTGTAATTGCTGACTTCCGTCCTCAGGTTAAAGGAAGAGTATATAGTTTATTTGCTGAAACAACAACAGGAACAAACGATTGGTTATGGGATTCTGGAGTTAATGCAACTACGGCTAAAGAAGATTCTGAACAATATGAAACAGATCGAGCAGCGTTAAAGAAAAAAGCTGATGATGATGCTGCTGCAGCTGTAACTGAAACTCCTGCAGAAACTACTACCACAACTGAAACTGCTGCGAAAAAAGAACCTTTACCAGCTGACCCTGCTAAAACAGAAGTTAATGTAACTGAATCAAATGCTGATATTACACCAGAAGAAAACCCACAATAAAAATGCGTTACTCAGAAAACTTTCAATATACTCCGCAAGTAAAGTTAAATACTAATTTAAAGAAACGATACTATAAAACTATCATATATCCTACAGTTCCGTTTAATGATGATGATATTTACGTAGTATCTGTTTACGGTGATAGATTAGATTTGTTATCATGGCAGTATTATAACAACGCACAACTATGGTGGGTATTATCAGCTGCTAATCCTGATATACCTAAAGGATCAGTATTTTTAGAGCCAAATACTCAAGTAAGAATACCTAGAGATTATAATACAGTATTAAACGAATTACGTGATTTAAATCAAACATTATAAAATATGTCGTTATTTTTTAAAAATCCTAAGGTTGGATTTGGTTTACGATCGAAATACTACTCGGCAATGTACCGAGACTCTAACGCACACGCTTGGTTAACAAAGAAAATTGCGTATGCAAGAGCGTCTGCTGGTGGATCTGCATTAGGTACCCCAACTGCAGGTGGTATTGGAGCTGCTGGAATGTATCACGGAAAACATCGATTACCAGATCCTCATATCACATCAGTAAAAATATCTAATGAAGGTGACTTTGGAACTTTACGTAAGGCGCAAGTAGATTTTACTGTTTACGATTTAGGATCGCTACAAGCGATGTCAGGATTTTTTAAATTAAGTGCGAATATGAGTATCAGCTATGGTTGGGCTAATGCAGCAGCTGCGGGATCCAATGGTAGCTTTGTTGGAGTAGTGTATAATTATAGTTACTCAATTAATACTGATGGTAGTTTTAGTTGCACTTCGTATGCAATTGGAAAAGGAGTGTATTCACTAGGATTTTCAATACAAGGAGCAAGCCCAGGTACAAATTCAGTAGCTGATCCAGCCGGCATCACAATATCAGATCATAATGTATTTAGTGCCATAACAGTTGCTGTGCAAAATGCTAAACCCGCAGCAGGTACATCAGATGGAAATTATGCTGCAGTTGAATTGCCAGAAGCGATTACAGATCCGCCTGCTCCTGCAGGTGAAGGAGAAACGGCTCCTGAAAAAGATCTTACTAAAAAGAAAATACATTATTATATTCGTTTAGGTCAATTTATAGATTTAGTAAACGAAAAAATTATTAAAAAAGCTGGTAACGCTAATTTAGCAATCAATCACGGCGTCCATGATGAATGTAATCAACATGCTGCTTCAGTAGGATCTAGTAATCCAATGGAACTGTTAGTGCCGTTTAGAGATAATTACGGAGACGTTTTAAATTGTGGTATTGTTGGAGCAAGTCCAGTTTCACATTTAGATCAATTATATATTGGAGTTGATTTTATACAAAAATTAAAAGAAGATTACGCTAAGCAAGGCGGTGAGCAAGATAAAAAGAAGAATCAAACAGTAATGCATTTTTTAAATAAAGTGTTTGATATGATTCATGACAGGAGTGGAGGACTATATAAACCAGCTATATCAGCTGACTCAACAGCTAAATGGCATTTAGTTGATATGAATTATATACCAGAAAAATTTTCCGGATTGACTATACCTGCTGTTACAAATCAATCGGTGACACGAGCAATGTCTTTGCAAAGTAAAGTTCCTTCGGAAATGCAATCTGCAGCGTTTGTTAATGGAGCATCTGCTATAACTGGATACTCTTCTGCTTATATAAGTTCTATGACAGGCGGAAATGGCGGATCGGCAGCTGACACTGCATCTGACGGTGCCGCAGCTGTAGAAGAATGTAAGAAAGCAATGAATGAAGGAGGACTAACTTCAGAGAATATTAATAACATGGCAGGAGCAATTAAAAAAGCTGAAACACCTCAAATAAGTCAAGAGTCACAAATATTTCCAATTGACTTTTCTGCCACTGTAGATGGTATTGAAGGTTTTGAATTTGGTGATGCTGTATCAACTAATCAACTTCCTGCTGGTTATGCCGGAAGAGTATGTTGGACAGTAACTAAAGTAGATCATACCATATCTGGAGGAGATTGGACAACTACACTATCAACCGTATGTAGATTATTAAGATAATGAGTAGAAGAAAAATATATTATCCTAAATCACACATCGTTAATAATTTAATAACGAATGGAAAAGAATGGATGTTTGAAGACGGTACTGAATATATAGGATACTATCATAAATACATTGAAGGGCTTGTAATGTCAGGAGCTGTATTTAGTAAATCAGAATCTAAAAAATTAATACCTTACGTTGATCAAGTAGTTCAGCCGTATAACAGAGTTTATAAACAATTAATCGATGCTAGCAGATTTCCAACAGTGCCTAGGTTTGCTCCTCGATATCGTTATCCTTTACCTGATGAAAACGATTATGCAGAAGGATTTATGACGCGATACATTCTTCGTAAAAGAAATTACAATAACCGAGCAGATATAATCGAAGTTGATTTAGATCAATTTAAACTTTGGAGAAAACGTAATTTTGGAATTGACGAAACGCTATACGATGGAATTGAGATGTATTGGAAACTAACAGGACCGTTACGTGACGTAAAAGATGATAATGGTGTTATAAAAGTTTTTGGAGTATACGACACTAATCTACGAATGGTGCAATTGAAAAACAATGACTATCCAGGATTAGCAGAATTTTTAACTGATTTTACTGAAGTAACAATATACAGTAAGGTAACGCCACAATCAATTAAAGATTTGTATTTACCAAAATAGTCGTAAGAATATTTGGTTTTTTGTAATTTAGATTATATATTTACTAATGTAAGTTATGAAAATTATTGAAACGATATCCGAATACAATCAGTTTATAAGCGAATGTAGTTCTTACGATTGGATATTAGTTCCTACCTATTGCAATGGCAATCAGCCAGTTTACATTGATACTCTTTCAGTATTATACGTGTACGTGTTAATGAGAGATGAAGAGTATATGATAGTATTCAATCACACAGAAGGATTGAAATTGCCAGTTGATTTACTGCAAGAGTTTCCTGAAAGTAATAAACAGTTTGTGTATGGAAAGAAAAAATTCAAAACTGCTTTAAATAGAACTAACATTATTGATATGGATATGGTTCAGTATTTTCATAATAACGAACCTATAGTAGACGACTTTGATACAAACGCACACGAACACTTTACTCGGCAGTTTAGTAAGTTTGCAAACTTAAATACTATTATTCCTATTAGTAAGCATATTGAGCGATCACAAAAAATATCTCAAGCATTTTTAGACGCATACGATTACTATCACGAAGAAGCCTCATTTGCATCGTATGACAATTTAATGTTAGAAAATTACTTTCAAATAGAGCGTAATGGTATGTTTGTACATCAAACACAATATCAAAATAAATTTCCTAACGGTATAATTTATAATGGATATGCGTATACAGAATACAATTGCTATACTACGACAGGAAGACCTTCTAATAGATACGGAGGTATTAATTACGCAGCGTTAAATAAAGACGACACTTCAAGAGCGTCATTTATATCTAGATTTGGTGAGCAAGGATTTATGATGCAGTTTGACTACGATGCGTATCACTTACGATTGCTAGCTTCGTTGATTGATTATAAGTTCCCTGACAACGTGTCAGTGCATGAGCATTTAGGTAAGTATTACTTTCAAAAAGAAACGTTAACAGAGGAAGAGTATAACGAGTCAAAGACAATTAGTTTTAAGCAATTATATGGAGGTATACAATCTGACTATTTAGTTATTCCGTTCTTTGCACAAGTAAATGAATACACTAAATTGATATGGAAGCAGTTTAATGACGAAGGGTATATTGAAACTCCTATGTTTGGTCGTAAGCTGTTTAGCAGCTTCTTTAACGATTTAAATGCATCTAAGCTGTTAAACTATTTATTACAAGCTTTTGAAACTGAGAGGAACATGGCCGTAATTCATAACATACTTCTACGTACACAGTCGTTCTCTTCGAAGCTGATACTTTATACCTATGACAGTTTCTTATGGGATTTTAATAAGTCTGACGGTGCAGATTTTATATATATGATCAAGCAGGAATTGGAACAAAATGGAAAGTTTCCAGTTAAGTTGCAAATAGGCCCTGATTATCACGCAATGATTAACGTAGAAAGAAAATTTTAAGATATTTATTTATGAAAATATTGAGATACCTTGTTACAATTAATTTGTCTATTTACCACGGAAGAAGAATTGGATCATACAGTTACTATGATATCCAAAACTTACACAGTAATATATAACAGGGTGTTTGTTTTATCTATTACAGATAGTGATGAATTAGTGTGTAGCTTTAATGTTGAAAAGGAATTGCAACGTAAACAATTGCCTTCCGCAATGTTAGTGCATCGTAAAAAAGAAACGAATACATTGTACACTATTAATTCATTAAACGCTTTGATTCGCAGTGAGAATGGAGGAGTTGTTGATCCAAAATATTCAGTTGATTGGTCAAAGTATGCAAATTGTTTATTAGTTACATCTAATAATGAGTTGAGAAAACTTCAAACGAAAGTATATCAAATTATTAATTTGTAACATATTTATATAAAAGTATTAGGAACTTGTAAAAGAGTTTTCTATATTTAGGTTACATTAGTTGTTGTAAATGTAATGTTATTATTCTAGACAGATATCATTTCATTGCCAATTGCTAATTATTAATTATTCATTAACAATTAAATTTTTAAAAACATGGCTATTAATTTAGACGCTATCAAGCAAAAGCTCAATTCGTTACAAAACACAACGAGCAAACAAAACAATTTATGGAAGCCTGAACCAGGCACTCAAGTTGTAAGAATTGTCCCTTATCAACACAACAGAGAGAATCCATTCCTAGAACTTTATTTTCATTATAACTTCGGTGGTAAGTCTATCCTATCCCCAATGTCATTTGGTCGTCCTGACCCAATCGTTGAGTTTGGAGAGAAGTTGAAATCGACAGGTAATTCTGATGATTGGAAAGCAGGTAAAAAATTAGAACCAACAATGCGTTGTTATGTTCCTATTATTATCCGTGGAAAGGAATCTGAAGGTGTTAAGTTTTGGGGATTCGGTAAATCAGTATATCAAGAGTTGTTAGGATTTATTGCAGATCCAGACTACGGTGATATTACAGATCCAATGTCAGGACGTGACATCGCAGTTGAATTTAAAGCTGCAGATCAAACCGGTAAGTCTTATCCAGAGACGTCAATCCGTGTTAAGCCTAACCAAACTCCAGTAACTGATAATAAATCAATATTAGAGAAGTTGGCTAACCAACCTAAAATCACTGATTTGTTTAAAGAACACTCTTATGAAGAAATGACCAAAATGCTTCATAATTGGTTAGATCCAGAAAACGCTCCAGCAGAAGAAGCGGCGCCTGCAAAGGCTAGCAATTCAAATAAAGCTGGTATCGAAGAAGCTGCTCCGGTAGCCAATGTCGATGACGTTGCGTCAGCATTTGATTCATTATTTAATAAGTAATTATGGCAAAGAAAGTACAGGAAGCTGTGGTACAGGACGACTTAGCGTCCGTGCTAGCAGAGAACCTAAACAAAAAGTTTAAGAGTTCTAATTATAAAGTTGCTTATTTTCTAGAAGGAGATTCTGATTCACCGTCAGATGTGACTGAGTGGATATCGACAGGATCAACTATGTTAGATTTAGCAATCGCTAATAGACCTAATGGTGGACTTCCTGTTGGCCGAATTATTGAAATTACTGGATTAGAAGCTTCAGGTAAATCATTATTAGCTGCTCATGCCCTAGCCGATACTCAACGTAAAGGCGGGCTAGCAGTTTATATTGACACTGAAAACGCAATCTCTAGAGAATTTCTAGAAGCTATTGGTATCAATCTAAAGGATATGTTATATGTCCCTTTGGAAACTATTGAAGACATATTCGATGCTATTGATAGCATTGTTGAATCTGTTAGAAAAGGATCTAAAGATAGATTGGTAACTATAGTAGTTGACTCGGTTGCAGGTGCATCCACTAAACAAGAGATGGCAGCTGATTATGATAAAGACGGATGGGCTACTAGTAAAGCTATTATTCTATCCAAGGCAATGCGTAAGATTACTAACTTCGTTGGTAGGTCTCGTATTTGTTTAATCTTTACCAATCAGTTACGTACTCGTTTAGGTGTATCGTTTGGAGACCAATGGACTACCTCGGGAGGAAAGGCAATTGCATTTCACTCTTCAGTTAGGCTTCGTTTAAAGTCAGTAGGACAAATTAAAATGAAAGTAGATGGCCGAGATGAAATTTTAGGAATTACAACTCGAGCTCAAGTAGTTAAAAATCGTATGGGGCCTCCCTTGCGCAGCGTAGACTACGACATTTATTTTGATTCAGGTATTGACGACTTCGGAAGTTGGTTGACAATGCTAAAAGAGTATAATTTAGTTACGCAAGCCGGTGCATGGTATACATATACTGATACAGAGACTGGTGAAATGATCAAATTCCAATCAAAGGACTTTCAAAGTAAATTGATGGACGATCCTGCAATGCGTGATAAGGTATACAAAGCAATATGTGATAAGTATATTCTTACTTATAGAGCTGGAGAAGATTTTGGTATCGATGATATTAAAATTGAAACAGAATTTGAAAACGAAGAATCGTAAGTTATGAACAAAGGTTACGCTGAATTATTAAGACAAATTCGCGAAGACCACGAAAAAGGAAATTCAGGCCTAGACAAAGACAGTAAGGTGTTAATTGTTGATGGCCTGAATTCTTTTATTCGAGTCTTTAGTGCAGTCCCATCTGTTAATGACGATGGAGAACATATTGGAGGATTGACAGGCTTCATGAAATCAATTGGAGCTGTAATTCGACAATTTAAACCAACTAGATGTATTATTGTGTTTGACGGTAAAGGAGGTTCAGCAAGAAGAAAGAAAATGCACTCTGGTTATAAAGAAGGTCGTGTAATGTCTACGCGATTTAGAAGAAGAGATGACGTCGGTGAGCAAACTGTAGATACTGAATTGGCTTCTATGCAATGGCAATTTGGTCGATTAGCAGAATATTTGCAATGTCTTCCTATGACATTGATATCAATTGATAATATTGAAGCTGACGATGCTATTGCTTATTTAACTACTGAAGTGTTTCAGCCAAAGCAAAGTGAAGTAATTATAATGTCAGACGACAAAGACTTCATGCAGCTGGTAGATGAACGAACTTCTATTTGGAGACCAGTTGAAAAGAAATTTTACAGTACTAAAGAAGTTTTAGAAAAGTTTGGAGTACCTGCTCATAACTTTATACATTATAAAGTATTTATGGGTGACGCTTCAGATAATATCAAAGGCATCAATGGTGTTGGTATTAAAACTTTACAAAGTAAAATACCTACTGTATTAGGTCCAGATGTAGTTGATATGCATGATGTATTAGAATATTGCAAGGCTCGAATTGATGAGCATAAGATATATAAAACGATTGTAGATAGCGAAGCTACTATAAAACTCAATCACGATTTAATGGATTTGCGAAATTTAGACATTTCAGCTCATATTAAATTAATGATAGCGGAAATGGCAGACAGACCAATTCCAGTATTGGATAAACTCAACTTCAAACGAATGTTTATGTTAGACAAAGCGTATACAGCTATTCCAAATTTAGATACTTGGTTAGCCAATACATTTCATTCGTTAGCTGCATATAGTTCAAAAGAATAATTTGTATTTTACAAACAAATATCATATATTAAAGTATGTCAGATAAATTAAGCAATTTTGGTTATAATTTCCAAATAAAAATTATTTCATCTCTTTTAACTGATAAAGCCTTTTTACAACAAGTATCTGATATTTTGTTGCCAGAGTTTTTTGAGTCAGAGTCGAATCAATGGATTGTAGAAACTACAATAAAGTATTTTCAAGACTACACAACGGCGCCGACATTAGATGTGTTTAAGATTAAGGTGCAAGAGATTGATAGAGATGTATTAAAGACTGCTATAATTGAATCGTTGAAAGACTCTTATAAATTTTTAGAGTCTCAAGATTTAGATTTTGTAAAAGAAGAAACGGTAGGGTTTTGTAAAAATCAATGCGTTAAAAGAGCAATCTTAGACTCAGTTGATTTGTTAAAGAAAGGTGATTACGATTCTATTAAAGCAACTATAGATGCAGCTATGAAAGCAGGAGCTGATAAAGAAGTTGGGCATGAATATAACGAGTCAGTTGCAGATCGATATAAAGATAATGTGCGATCTACAATACCAACTCCTTGGCCTGTTATTAACGATTTAGCAGACGGAGGTTTTGGTAAAGGTGAATTAGTAGTGTTTGTAGCTCCTGCAGGTATTGGTAAATCATGGGGTCTTATTAATGTTGGAGCTAATGCAGTTAAAGCTGGGTTGAATGTAGTGCATTATACATTAGAGTTAAATGAAGGATATGTTGGTCAGCGATACGATGCTGTATTGACCGGCATTGCCAATCAAAACTTAAAGTATAATATTGATGAAGTAGAAAGTACTGTAGGCAAATTAAAAGGTAATTTGATTATTAAGTATTATCCAACAAAGACAGCGTCGTGTTCCACAATTCGAGCTCATATTGAAAAGATGATACTTGTAGGTAAGAAACCTGATTTAGTAATTGTCGACTATGCAGATTTGTTAAGAGGTTCAGTTGCTCGAAAAGAAATGAGACATGAATTAGAATCTATATATGAAGATCTTCGTGGTATAGCGGGCGAATATGAAGTTCCCTTATTTACAGCATCGCAAGCAAACAGAAGTGCATTAGAAGATGACATTATTGAAGCAGGTAAGATATCTGAGTCGTATTCTAAAGTAATGATTGCTGACTTCGTGTTATCACTGTCAAGAAAAGTGACTGATAAGATAGCAGGTACAGGCCGTTGGCATATTATTAAAAATCGTTTTGGTCCTGATGGACTTACTCTTCCTAGTAAGATGAATATGAGTAATGGTCAAATTCATATCTATGAAGAAACGTCTGTACAAGGAAAAGAAACTAAGAAAGACATGGACAATGGCGAGTCGCTATTGCGCAAAAGTTTATTGAATAAATATAAAGAAATTTCTGGAGATTCCTTAGGATAATGGATAGTTATATATCCGGATCTGGAAAACAAAATATTAACATTTTAAAGTATTAAACAATGGAGTTATCAAACAATATCTTAAGTGATATAACCGTGTACATGAAGTATGCTCGGTACAATGAAGTTCTGCAACGCAGAGAAACGTGGGACGAATTAGTCACACGAAACAAGGAAATGCATTTGAAAAAGTATCCAAATTTCACAGATGAGATTGAAGCTGCTTATGAATTTGTATACGATAAAAAAGTTTTGCCTTCAATGCGTAGTTTGCAATTCGGTGGTAAGCCAATTGAAATATCGCCTAATCGTATCTATAATTGCGCCTATCTTCCTATTGACGATTGGAGAGCATTTGGCGAGGTTATGTTTTTGTTATTAGGCGGTACCGGAGTAGGATACTCAGTGCAAAGACATCATGTAGATAAATTGCCAGAGATTCGTAAACCTAATGCCAATAAGAATAGAAGATATTTAATTGGTGATAGTATTGAGGGCTGGGCCGACTCAATTAAAATGTTAATGAAGTCGTACTTCGAAGGAGGCTCAACAATCAGTTTTGATTTTTCAGATATTCGTCCTAAAGGAGCTAGATTGATTACATCAGGTGGTAAAGCTCCAGGACCTCAACCACTTAAAGAATGTTTAATCAAAATTGATGGAATACTTAGTCAAAAAGAAACTGGAGAAAAATTATCGCCGATTGAAGTGCACGATATCGTTTGTCACGTTGCTGACGCTGTACTTGCTGGCGGTATTCGTCGTGCAGCCCTTATATCTCTTTTCTCTGCGGATGATGAAGAAATGATTTCTTGTAAATCAGGTAATTGGTGGGAATTGAATCCACAAAGAGGACGTGCCAATAACTCGGCAGTATTGCTTCGTAATAAAATTACCAAAGAGTTTTTCTTGAGTCTATGGAAAAAGATTGAAGCTTCTGGAGCAGGCGAGCCTGGTATCTATTTATCTAATGACAAAGATTGGGGAACTAATCCATGTTGTGAAATTGCACTTCGTCCATATCAATTCTGTAACCTTTGTGAAGTAAATGTATCAGACATTACTTCTCAAGAAGATTTGAATGCCAGAGTTAAGGCAGCTGCTTTAATTGGAACACTTCAAGCAGGTTATACCAATTTCCATTATCTTCGTCCAGTATGGCAACGCACTACAGAGAAAGACGCTTTGATTGGAGTTGGAATGACAGGTATCGGATCAGGTAAAGCTGAGCAATATGATTTGACTCAAGCAGCTGAAATGGTTAAAGAAGAAAATACTCGAGTAGCATCTATCTTAGGTATTAATGCCGCTGCAAGAACAACAACCGTTAAGCCTGCAGGTACTAGCTCATTAACTTTAGGTTGTAGTTCTGGTATTCACGCTTGGCATAACGATTATTACGTTCGCAGAATTAGAGTTGGTAAGAATGAAGCAATTTACACTTATCTATCTATTTATCATCCAGAATTAATTGAAGATGAATATTTCCGTCCACACGACACTGCAGTAATTTCTATTCCACAAAAAGCACCTGCAGGAGCTATTCTTCGTCACGAGTCTGCATCTGATTTGTTAGAAAGAGTAAAACATGTATATAAGAATTGGGTTAAGCCAGGACATCGTAATGGTCAAAACACTCAT
>Ga0315903_10000301_pt1 | contig 73699 bp, 92 predicted proteins | sample LakEriMetagenome_7_FD_203524 | JGI IMG/M metagenome (GOLD analysis project Ga0315903, IMG submission 203524) | Freshwater fungal communities from buoy surface, Lake Erie, Ohio, United States - Buoy 2 MA119 | ecosystem: Environmental > Aquatic > Freshwater > Lake | place: USA: Lake Erie, Ohio... | reverse complement strand
TCTGGCAATGGACGCCGCCAACAAGGCAGACCAGACCGAACTCGCCAAGCAGCGTTTGGCTGTCGAGGCACTGGATAAGGCCGACAAAACGGAAATCTCCGAAATAACGGCCATGCAACGTAATACGAAAGGTAACCAATGAGCCCTGAAACCGATGCGTTCATCCGTGTGCTGCGAGAAAAAATTCGAACGGACATGAACAACTACGCCGATGACGTTGCTACCGGCGCTTGTCAGGATTTTCCTGCGTACAAAGAACTGTGTGGTGTCATTCGAGGTCTGGCGGTTGCTGAACGCCACATCTTGGACATCGTGCACGCCGCCCGCAAAGCCAATGGCGACATGGACGACGACTTGAATTGACCTCAGCTCCCCGTCTGGTCAACGGGCCGCTCGTAGCACGGTTTGCTACGCCTCTGTGAAAGTGAAAAAAATGAGTGAAACACTCGACTCTCCTGTGATCGAAACGGTTCAGATGCCTGACGAAGACGCATCTCCTGCCGAAAAAGCACGCATGCTACCGGACCCAACCGGCTGGCGCATCTTGTGTGCAATCCCCACCGCCAAGAACACGTTTGAGAACTCCAACATCCTCAAGGCCGACTCGGTCATGCGGGTGGAAGAGCAGACGACGGTCGTTCTGATGGTGCTCAAAGTTGGTCCCGAAGCGTACAGCGACAAGGAGAAATTCCCCTCCGGCCCGTGGTGCAAAGAAGGCGACTTTGTGATGGTGCGTGCGTATGCAGGTACCCGCTTCAAGATTTTCGGCAGTGAGTTCCGGTTGTTGAACGACGACCAGATCGACGCCGTTGTGCAAGACCCTCGCGGCATCATGCGCGTTTAAGGAGAGATCATGGACCCAGATAACTTTAAGTTCCCCGACGAAGTCGAGGACAAAAAACCCAATACGGGGGCCGACGAAGAAGACTTTGAAGTCGAGATCGTTGACGACACACCCCCTGCAGATCGCGGCCGACAGCCTCTGAACAAGAAGGTTGAGGACCCAACCGAAGACGAGCTCGAAGAGTACGGTGCTCGCTCCCAGCAGCGCATCAAAGAGCTGACCCACGCACGTCACGATGAGCGTCGGGCCAAGGAAGCCGCTGTTCGTGAGCGCGAAGAAGCCCTGCGCGTGGCCCAGCAGTTGATCGAAGAGAACAAAAAGCTGCGCGGATACGTCAACACCGGTACCGAGGCTTACGCCCAAACCATGACGAAGAACGCGGAGATGGAGCTCGACGCAGCTCGCCGTGAGTACAAGTCTGCACAGGAGGCGTACGACAACGACGCCATGATGGCCGCGCAGGAAAAGATGCTCGACGCGAAGTTAAAACTTGAAAGTGCAAAAAATTTCAAGCCAGTACCTTTACAAGAGCGTGAAAGTGCTGTACAAATCAACCCATCGCAACCCGCAGCCTCCAAGCCTGACGAAAAGTCACTGCGCTGGCAGCAAAAAAACCAGTGGTTTGGTGCTGAGGGATTCGAGGACTTAACCAGCTACGCGCTGGGACTGGACCTAAAATTGCGCAACAACGGCGTTGACCCCAGAAGCGACGCCTACTACGAGCATATCGACGCTCGCTTGCGAGAGAAGTTTCCAGAGGCGTTCACGCAATCCCGCGTGGAAGACTCCGGTCAGACATCCTCGGCTACTCCACGAAAACCTACAGTGGTGGCTGCTGTAACCCGCACGTCGGGCGCAAGCAAAGTCAAGTTAACCAGCACCCAAGTGGCGTTGGCAAAAAAACTTGGTCTTACCCCGCAGCAATACGCTGCTGAACTGTTGAAAATGGAGAACCGAAATGGCTGATGCTCGTACAAATCGTGACTTGGTGTCGCGCGAAAAATCCATGCGTGCAGTGTATGTGCCTCCCAGCACCTTGCCCGCGCCCGACCCACAACCGGGTGTTGCTTTCCGATGGATTGCTACCGCAATCATGGGACAACCGGACCCAACCAACGTGTCCAAAAAGATGCGTGATGGCTGGGAACCCGTGAAAGCAAGCGACCACCCAGAATTGATGCTGCAAGGCAACAAGGAAGGTAATGTGGAAGTTGGCGGTTTGATGCTCTGCCGAGCTCCTTCAGAAATGATGGTTGCCCGTGACGAGTACTACCAAAAACAAGCCGAGGCGCAGGTGGATTCTGTGGATAACAACTTCATGCGCAATAGTGACCCGCGTATGCCCCTGTTCAGTGAGCGTGAATCACGTACGAGCAAGGGCCGTGGGTTTGGTTCAGGTTCTAAATAACGGAGAAACCCTATGACATATCCTGTCGTTTCTGCTCCCTACGGACTGAAGCCGATCAATCTGATCGGTGGTCAAGTCTATGCCGGTTCAACCCGTGCATTCAGCATTGCCAGCGGCTATGCAGCGAACATCTTCTACGGCGACGTGGTCAAGATTGTTTCTGGTGGTGTCATCGAAAAAGACACCGGCACCTCTACAGCTACCCCTGTGGGTATCTTCATGGGCTGCTCATTCACCAACCCATCCACCAAGCAACTGCAATTCCAACAGTTCTGGCCCACCGGCACTGTGGCTGCTGATGCTGTGGCTTTCGTTGTTGATGATCCAGATGTCCTGTTTAAGGCCGTCTTGGTCGCTGGCACCACCGCCGATGACACCGCCTCCGGTTTGCTCCCCGCATACTTGGGTCGTACCGTTATTGGCAGCAACGCCGCTTTGGTCCAGAACGCTGGCTCGACCACCTCTGGTGACAGCAAGATCGGTGTTTACACCGCTGCTGGCGCTACTACCACCGCTACGCTGCCTATCCGCATCGTTGACGTGGTTGTGGACACTGCCAACTCGTCTGGCAACTTCGTCGAATTGATCTGCAAGTGGAACGCACCTTCCGCCGCGATTACCATCGACTTCACCGCTGAAACTGCTTCTGTCTCGTTGGCAGGTGGTCATCAGTACCTCAACCCAACCGGCGTCTAATAAGGAGCTAAATCATGGCTATTTCACGCGCACAACTGCTGAAAGAATTGCTCCCCGGCCTGAACGCCTTGTTCGGTTTGGAGTATGCAAAGTACGGCGAAGAACACAAAGAGATTTTCGAAACCGAAACCTCCGAGCGTTCGTTCGAAGAAGAAACCAAGCTGTCTGGCTTCAGCGCTGCCCCGGTTAAGTCCGAAGGTGCCGCTATTGCTTATGACAATGCGCAGGAAGCCTTCACCGCACGTTACACCCACGAAACCATCGCTTTGGGCTTCTCCATCACTGAAGAAGCTGTGGAAGACAACCTGTATGACAGCTTGTCCAGCCGCTACACCAAGGCTTTGGCCCGTGCCATGGCATACACCAAGCAGGTCAAGGCCGCTTCGATCTTGAACAACGGTTTCTCCGGCAGCTACACTGGTGGCGACGGCGTTTCTTTGTTCAGCACCGCGCACCCCTTGGTCTCTGGTGGTACCAACAGCAACCGTCCTGCAGTCGCCTCCGATTTGAACGAGACTTCCTTGGAAGCCGCCGTTATCCAGATCGCTGCGTGGACTGACGAACGTGGTCTGTTGATCGCTGCCAAGCCCCGCAAGCTGGTCGTGCCTCCTGCACTGATGTTCGTTGCCAAGCGTCTGCTTGACACCGAGCTGCGTGTGGCCACTGCTGACAACGACTTGAACGCGTTGAAAGCAATGGGCTCGATCCCTGAAGGCTATGCCGTCAACCACTTCTTGACCGACAACAACGCTTGGTTCCTGTGCACCGACGTTCCAAACGGCTTGAAGCATTTTGTGCGTACCCCGCTGCAAAATTCCATGGACGGGGACTTCGATACCGGGAACGTTAGGTACAAAAGTAGAGAGCGTTATTCATTCGGATGGAGTGACGCCCTCGGAATGTACGGTTCGCCCGGTTCGAACTAAGCACCGTAGTCGCTTGGCTCACAGCCAAGAAAGACGCAGCACAAAAAAGCCCCTTCGGGGGCTTTTTTGTTGCCTGTTTGACGGCGAAAATAGCTGTGGTATATTTCCTGTGTCGTATCAAGGAGCACACATGGACACCACAAACCTACCCAAGACCCGAGCCGAAGCCAAGGCAACGGGGGCCAAGTACTATTTCACCGGAGAGCCGTGCAAACACGGGCACATCGCACCGCGCAAGACCAAGGGCGTCTGCGTAGATTGCATGAAACTTCAATGGCAGCGAGACAACGAAACCCGCGCCGAGTACTTCGCGCAGTACAACCAGTCTGAAGCCGGTAAAGATGCGAAGCGACGTTACTACGAAACAAACAAAGACGCTGTTATAGCGCGAGCAAACGCCCGTCCGGCCGAGGAACGCAAGGGGCACCGGGAGAAATATAAGAAGCAAAATCCGGAGCTTTACAAAGCCTTTGTCAGTGTTCGCAAACGCCGCCACAAAAAAGCAACGCCGCCGTGGATAACGGCGGAGCAAAAGTTGGCCATTCGACACCTGTACCTTCAGGCTATGAGCCTTACAAAACTGACCGGCGAGCGGTACGTGGTCGACCACATTGTTCCGCTAATCAATCCGGCAGTTTGTGGCCTCCATGTGCCATGGAACCTGCGGGTCATCACACAGGAAGAAAACTTGCAAAAATCGAACAAGCTCGTTGACCCCACCACACCAGCGTGATATAAACACCCAACCCGGATTTTTTCGGTGTTCTGACGGCTCCGGGCCGACGTCATGCAGACAGAACACTTCAACCGCATGAGGAACCAATCATGGCACGCACTACGTTCAACGGCCCAGTCACATCCCAAAACGGATTCATCGACGGCCACCAAGTCTCCACCGCCAACGCAATCAACTCCACGGCAACCGCTACTGCAGCTCAAGTTGCATCTGGTTACATCACTTCGACCTCGGCTGCCGCTACCACGATCACCTTGCCTACCGGTACGGCTCTGGGTTCTGCCATCGGCGCGACCAAAGGCACCGTGTTGGACTTGTTCATCGACAACACCGCTGGCGCAAACACCGTGACCATCGCAGTGAACACCAACGCGATCCTGTCCACCGCAGCTACAGATACCGCTGGCTCTTTTGGTGATTTGACTGTTGCCTCCGGCGCTACCGGTTTGGCTCGTTACACCATCATGTTCTCCAGCGCTACTGCCTACGTGTTCACGCGCACTGCCTAATTAGGAGCCCACCATGGGTATGCAAACTGACGTCTTAGCGACCAAGCCGCTGACGGCGACTGGCAACTTCAAGACCCAAGGTGATGGCGACATTCCCCGTACTCGTGTCAAAACGATCTACGCCGTGAATGGTGCCAGCGCCGGGTCTGTGGTGATCCGCGAAGGTGGGGCCTCGGGCAACATCATCGCCACGGTTAACACCGCTGCCAACACGACTGCCGGCTACACAATCATCCCCGTTCCGGGAGAAGGCGTTCTCTGCAAAGAGGGCGATCTACACGGCACGGTGACGAACACCACGTCCATCGTTTTGTTCTACGGCTGATCATGGCTACCAAGAAGAAGACCCCATCCCTTGCAGTCGGTCGTGGTGAGAAGCTACCCGTCTCCAAAGGAGCGGGGCTGACTGCCAAGGGCCGTGCCAAGTACAACGCTGCCACCGGTAGTAATCTCAAAGCCCCCCAGCCCCAAGGCGGCAAGCGCAAGAACTCTTTCTGCGCTCGCATGTCCGGGATGCCGGGTCCGCTGAAAGACGAAAAGGGCCGGCCCACCCGCAAGGCGGCTGCCCTGAAAAGATGGAAGTGCTGACATGAGTGACGATGCTATCCAAACAGCCCGAGAACTCGCCACGCATGCGTCCGACATCAAGCATTTGCAAGATGACATGGACAAGATGCTGGTGAACATGAAAGAGATGCAAGCAACGTTGTTGGCAATCGACAAAACGCTTTCCGAAGCTCGTGGCGGATGGAAGGTTTTGATGTTGGTTGGCGGAGCCAGTAGCGTCGTGGGCGCAGGGTTGGTTCAACTCACCAATTGGTACGTGGGGAAGTAATGCCCAGCAAATCACCAGAGCAGAAGAAGTTCATGCAAGCGGTGGCGAACAACCCCAAGTTCGCCAAGAAGGTTCAGGTGCCCGTCAAGGTGGGTAAAGAGTTTGTAAAGGCCGACAAGGCCAAAAGGAGCAAATGATGGAAAACGCAATGATGAAGAAAATGGGTCGCGGTATGGCCAAGGCCGACATGCAAGAGATGTTCGGCAAGAAAAAGCCTGCAGCCAAAAAAGCTGCGGCCAAGAAGCCCGCCATGAAAATGGGCGCGGTCAAGACCAATTCGCGTCCTGACGGTGTGATCAAAAAGGGCGGCACCAAGGGCACCATGATCAAGATGGCTGGCGGCGGCAAAACCTGCTAAGGAGCGCACCATGAGCAAAGCAAAAATGGCGTCGCTGAAAGCGCATAAGTCTGCAGGCGAGTCGCGCAAACGTGCGAGCGACATCAAGGGCATGCTGCAAACCGCTGAAGACGAAAAGAACCAGCCCAAGCTGGACGAGGCATACGAGAAGGCTCGTACCACGTTCAAAGCCGGCGGTTACGTCCGTGCGGCTGATGGTTGCGCCAAAAAAGGCAAGACCAAAGGCAAGATGGTCTGACATGCTACGCAGTCGCGGTATGGGGGACATGCTCCCATCTAAAATGCCCGGACCAAAGCGTAAGGGCCGTCTGGATGACACCGACTTCACCCAATACAAAGAGGGTGGGAAGGTGAACGCCGCTGGCAACTACACCAAGCCCAGTCTTCGCAAGAAGATCGTAAGCCAAGTGAAAGCCGCTGCCACGCATGGAACCAAGGCGGGCCAATGGTCTGCACGTAAGGCACAATTGGTCGCCAAGAAGTACAAAGCCGCTGGCGGCAGGTACAGGGACTGAGATGAAAGCACCGCAGAAATCTCTAAAAGACTGGACCGACCAAAAATGGGGGACCAAAAGTGGTAAAAAATCTTCTGAAACAGGTGAACGATACCTACCTAAAGCTGCGATTAAAAGCCTCAGCCCTGCTGAGTACGCTGCTACAACGCGTGCGAAACGCGCTGGCAAAAAAGCCGGGAAGCAGTTCGTAGCGCAGCCCAAGTCCATCGCAAAGAAAACAGCAGGGTTTAGATAATGGCTGAATACAAAAGCGTTTTAGAAGACGACGCTCCAGAGTATGGCTCCAAAGCATGGCGCGATATGATGGAGAAAAAACAGGCTTTACAAACAGACACCACCCTAGAAAGTTTGCTGGCTGCACCCGTGCGCGGCGCAATGGCTTTGGCAGCCCCTCTGCGCGGTAAAGCAGCGGCAAAAGCAAAACCAGACATCAGCGGCTTGATTGGCAGAGACGTCGCCAAAAACGAGAAGCAAGATAAGTTGCTTGCGGAAATCATCAAAAAAACAGGTAGGCACCCATTTAAAGCTTCACCGGAAGTTTTGAAAAAAGAAAAAAACGCTCGCATTCTCTCTCGCGTGAAAAGAGAGGTTGGGGAAGATGCCGCCAAAAGTCAGCTGGCCAGTGTTGGCTTCGGGGCTGATCGTGCTTTCAATAGCGACGACTACAAAAAAGGCGGTACAGTCAAGAAGGCGGCTTCCAAAGCTTCTTCTCGTGCAGACGGCATCGCCCAAAAAGGCAAGACCAAAGGTAGGATGATTTAACCATGGCAACATCAGGCGTCGCAAACTTCAATTTGGACCTCTCCGAGATCGTCGAAGAGGCGTTCGAGCGTTGCGGCGGCGAACTCAGGACCGGTTACGACCTGCGCACAGCGCGGCGTTCCTTGAACTTGATGTTTGCAGACTGGGCCAACCGAGGCGTGAACATGTTCACCTTCGAGCAAGGCACGATTAACTTGATCCCCGGCACTGCCACATACAACCTGCCAGAAGACACCGTGGACCTGCTGGAGCATGTCATCCGCACAGGCGCTGGCAACGAATCAACACAGGCCGACCTGACCATTACCCGGATCAGCGTCTCGACCTACGCCACGATCCCCAACAAACTCCAGCAAGCCCGACCCATCCAGATTTGGGTGGAGCGCTTGAACACCCCTCGCGTGACCCTGTGGCCCATACCAGACGACAGCCAGACGTACCAGCTCGTCTATTGGCGCATGCGCCGTATCCAGAACGCAGGTGATGGTGTGAACACGATGGACATGCCGTTTCGCTTCATCCCCTGCATGGTTGCAGGCTTGGCCTACTACTTGGCCCTGAAGGTGCCCGGTGGTGCCGAGCGTTTGGGTGTGCTCAAAGAACAGTACGACGAGGCTTGGGGCTTGGCCGCAGGTGAAGACCAAGAAAAAGCCGCTGTTCGATTCGTGCCCCGCCAGCAGTTCATTGGGAGCTGAGCGTGGGTAATCGGTTTGCCCAAGGCAAAAAGGCGATCTCGATATGCGATCGCTGTGGCTTTCAGTTTCGGCTCAAAGAGCTAAAAGCATTGGTCATCAAGACCAAGAACGTCAACATTCTGGTCTGCAAAGAGTGCTGGGAGCCTGATCAGCCGCAGCTGCAACTGGGCATGTTCCCAGTGGACGACCCGCAGGGCCTGCGCAACCCGCGTCCTGACAGCAGCTATCTGCAGTCGGGCTTGTTGGCAGATGGTTATGCCGGTGGGGGTAGTCGAGACATCCAGTGGGGCTGGCTGCCTGTTGGCGGCGCGTATGCCACAGATGCAGGTTTGACGCCAAATGACTTGGTGTTGAACGTGGAAGTTGGTACAGTAACGGTAGTTGTAACGTAAGGAGCCGACATGGCAACCAAACACTCTGATGTGAAGATGGACAAGAAGGTGATGCAGAAGATGCTCAAAGCGCACGCGAACAAGCCTGCGTCAAAAGCTCACAAGGGCTTGGCTGAAGGCGGCGGCATCAAAATTCGCGGCACTGGCGCGGCTACAAAAGGCACCATGGCCCGTGGCCCAATGGCGTGAGGTCTGAATGAACTACGCCGAGCTGTCTGCCAACATTCAAGCGTACTTGGAGAACACGTTCCCGGACACCGGGACGTGGGACGGCCAGACAGTCACGTCCGAGGATCAGATCAACACGTTCATTCGGCAAGCCGAGCAGCGCATCTACAACACGGTGCAGTTCCCCTCGATCCGCAAGAACGTGACGGGCTTGACCACGGTATCGAACAAGTACCTGTCGTCGCCCTCTGACTTCTTGTCGGTGTACTCAATGGCGGTCATTGACGCTACCGGGCGCTACGAGTTTCTGCTCAACAAGGATGTGAACTTCATCCGTCAGGCGTACCCTAACCCGGCGTCTACCGGCATCCCGAAGTACTATGCACTGTTCGGTCCAACGACCACGAACACAAACCCTCCGGCACCCACGAATGAGCTGAGCTTCATCCTTGGCCCAACGCCAGATGCGGCGTATAATGTAGAACTTCATTACTATTACTTCCCCGAGTCCATTGTTACAGCGGGTACTACGTGGCTCGGAGACAATTTTGATTCTGTGCTGCTGTATGGATCGTTAGTCGAGGCCGCTATATTTATGAAGGTCGATGTGCAAACTGAAGGCATTGTTCTGGAAACTAAATACAAAGAGGCTATGGCATTGGCTAAACGCTTGGGTGATGGCCTCGAAAGGTCCGACAGTTATAGAAATGGGCAGTACCGTCAGGCGGTGACATGACACGATACACCCGACAAGAAGCCAAAGCGTTAGGGTTGCCAACATGTTTTGGGAGTCCCTGCAAAGCGCATCCAGAGTTGGATGGACTACGTCGGGTGTCCGGGGCCTGTGTGGAGTGCGCAAAACAAAATTTGCAGAAAAGCCGATCAACCGATCCGGAGCGTACACGTTTGCAACGTCAGAAAGACCGTTTAAAAGCTATGGCGGACCCTTTGAAGGCGCAGAAAAAACGTGACCGGGATGCCGAATACCGAGCAAAAAACCGAGAAAAGTGCGCAGAAATCATCAAGGCTTGGTCGGCCAGAAATCCAGAGAAAGTGCGCGAGTACGCTCGCAAGACCAAGTTTAAAAACGCCGAAGCTATTCGTGTAGCCGGTGTGCGGTATCGCCAAGAGAACCCTGAAAAGCGCAAGCAGACAACCCGCAACTGGCGGCAGAACAACAAGCACCTCGTAGCAGCCGCGCAACAACGACGCCATGCGGCCGAGCTAAAGCGAACACCAAGCTGGCTGTCAGATGACGAGCACTGGGCTATGCAGCAGGCTTATGAGATTGCGGCTTTACGCACAAAACTTTTTGGTTTTGTTTGGCACGTCGATCATATAATTCCGCTTCAAGGAAAGCGCGTGTCGGGGCTGCACGTACCACTAAATTTGCAAGTCATACCCGGCGTTGAGAACATGCGCAAACTGAATAAATTCGAGGTCGCCGCATGATCACCCAAACCGCAACCACTTCGTTCAAAGCCGAGCTTCTGCAAGGCATCCACGACTTCAACACCGACACGTTCAAGATCGCTTTGTATCTGGCTACGGCCGACTTGGATGCAAGCACCACCGTTTACACGGTGACCGGCGAAACTTCCGGGACTGGCTACACGGCCGGCGGGGAAGTCATGACCGGCATCAGCGTGAACGCAGCTGGCTATGTGAACTTCGCCAACGTGTCGTGGAACCCTGCAGCGTTTACCGCTCGGGGTGCCCTCATTTACAATAGCTCCAAAGGGAACAAGTCCGTCGCGGTCTTGGACTTTGGTTCCGACAAGACTGCAACCAACACGTTCTTGGTGCAGGTGCCCGCCAACACAGTGTCCAGTGCACTGATCCGTTTTTCCTAATAGGAGCTTGAAATGAGCATTGAAAAAGTCAAAGCTGGTGGCGTGTTCACCGTGCAGTGTTTCGACAGCGAGGGAAACCTCAAGTGGTCTGAAGAGAAGCACAACCTCGTGGTCAACGTCGGCCTCAAGGACATGAATGACAAGTATTTCACCGGCTCGGGTTACACCGCTGCTTGGTACATTGGCCTGTACGGCGCTGCCGCTTCGAACAACCCTGCGGCAGCCAACACCATGACCTCCCACGCTGGCTGGACGGAAGTCACGGCGTACAGCCAAGCTACTCGTCCCCAAGCTATCTTCAGCGCGGCTACTACGGCCGATCCTTCGGTGATCACCAACTCGTCTTCTGTGGCAGTGTTCAGCATCAACGGTACGACCGTTGTGGGCGGTGCGTTCCTGACCTCAAACAATACCAAAGGCGGCACCACTGGCGTGCTGTTCTCGGCCTCCGACTTCGCCGCTCCCGGCGATCGCGCTGTGGTCTCGGGCGACGTGATCAACTGCACGTACACCTTCAGCCTCGACGCTGCGTAATGTGTTTGCAGGAGCCCCATTCGCTACATCGCCGTTCGCCGCGCTGAGCGGCAACGTCTACATCGCACTCATCAATGAGTCTGCGTCTGGGGCTGACCTAACTTCTGCGCTGGCCAACTTCGCCAGCAATATCTCTGAGAGCGCCACCGGGACGGATTCAGTATCCACCCGCGTGGTGTTTGTCTCTCTGGTCACGGAAACTGCCACAGGACAAGATCAGGTCTCTGCGCTTGCTTCGGTCAATGTGGCCGTCTTTGAACTCGCCAGTGGTCTGGACTCGGTCTCAGCACTGAGCAACTTCGCCACAAACGTCAATGAGAGCGCTACAGGCTCCGATCTGACCAGCTCCACCCCTGAGTACCTCGGAACCATTTTGGAGGGTGCCACGGGCTCGGATGTAGCCAGCACGCTGGTGTCTTTGGTCTCCACGGTCAACGAGACGGCGGTTGCTGCTGACCTGATTGAAGCGCTCAAGGCGACCATGACAATGGTCTTCGAAGGTGCCACGGCGCAGGACACAATCTCGGCCAACACGATTGTTCTGGCTCAAGTGACTGAAGCGTCGAGCATTGCGGATGCCCTGATCGGCCAAGTGGATTTTGCTACGGCTGTGACTGAAGCGGCGCAGGGCTCTGAGACGGTATCGGTGCAACAGTTGTTTGCTGTGCTGGTGGCCGAGCTGGGTATTGCGCAGGACAGCGTGAGCATGCGTCTGCTGTGGGAGCTGATTAATGACAGCCAGAGCGTGGCGTGGCAAAATGTGCAGACGAATACCGGCACCACATGGCAGGTCATCAACACCTCGGATGGGACCTCATGGCAGGTCATCAAGACCAGCTCGTAAGGAACACACATGGCTTTTGTTGTCAAAGATCGCGTTAAAGTCACCTCGACCACCACCGGCACAGGCACGTTTACACTGGGCGCGGCGGCTGTTGGCGGCTTCCAAACCTTCTCCGTCATCGGGGACGGGAACACCACCTACTACACCATCACGGACTCCACGGCCGCTGAGTGGGAAGTGGGCATCGGCACCTACACAGCTTCGGGCACTACGCTCTCGCGGGATACGGTGCTGGACTCAAGCAACGCTGGGGCGCTGGTGAACTTCGGTGCCGGCAGCAAGGATGTCTTTGTGGCCTACCCCGCTGAACGCGCTGTGGTGGGTGGCATGGGTTATGTCGAGAACGCGGCCACGGTGACATCAAGCTCGACGATCAACGCTGGGCACAACGCCATCTCAGGCGGACCGGTGACGATTGCCGGGGGTGTCAGTGTGACGGTGCCGTCCGGTAGCCGTTGGGTTGTGGTTTAAGGGGTAAGAAATGGCAATTGTTTTAGATGGAACCAGCGGGATTACAACGCCAGCGCTGGACTCGGCAGGCACCATAACAGCCCCAGACGTTGACTCAGCACTGAACGGGCTTTCCTACCCAGACGCATCGTCAATAGGCATGCGCAACCGCATCATCAACGGCGACATGCGGATTGATCAGAGAAACAACGGGGCGAGTGTGACTCCTACCGATGGGCAATATGCTTTAGATAGGTGGCGCTGCGGTCTAACTGCTGCGTCTAAATTCAGCGTTCAGCGAAACGCAGGTGCTGTTACGCCCCCGGTTGGTTTTACGAATTACTTAGGAGTCACGTCTTTGTCGGCGTACTCGGTGGGAGCAAGCGATACATTTGTCATTGAGCAGCCAGTTGAGGGGTTCAACACTTCTGACTTGGCATGGGGCACCGCAAGTGCGCAATCCGTTACGTTGTCGTTTCGGGTTCGCAGCTCTTTGACAGGAAGTTTTGGCGGAGTCATCTTAAACGGCGCATACAACCGTTCTTATGCGTTTAGCTTTTCGATCAGCGCAGCTAATACATGGGAGCAGAAAACTATAACGATTGCAGGGGATACCACAGGGACTTGGCTGACAACCAACGGCGTTGGTGTTCGAGTTATTTTCTCTCTTGGCTCGGGGTCAAATAACCTCATAGCAGCCAATACTTGGTCATCGACGTTTGGGATAGCCCCAACTGGTTCGGTTAATGTTGTCTCCACAAGCGGAGCCACTTTCTACGTCACAGGCGTCCAGATTGAGGCGGGGTCGGTCGCCACGCCGTTTGAGCGCAAGATGTACACGAATGAGCTGGCGTTGTGCCAGCGGTATTATGTTGCAGGGATTATTGCTCCGGGGTATTTGTTTGGGGTGCAGAATGGTGGCACGGCGGGCGAGCAACGCATGAGCATTAGCGAGGCGCTGCCCATAGAAATGCGTGCGGCACCAACCGTAACATACACATTCATCAACAATGACGCCGCTGTAGACGGTGGGCTCAATACAATTACCACACGGTCGCTTAGGTTCAGAGGTTACACATCTTTTTCGGGCGGGTACTGGAATGGCAGATGGGACTACCAAGCAACAGCGGAGCTCTAATCATGTATCAACTTATCGACCTCATCCCCGGCAAACCAGCGCCACAGGTTAAACGCCTGTCCGACAACGCCTTCATCCCCTTCGACCCTGCCAACATCGATTACCAAGCTTACCTCGCGTGGTTGGCCGAGGGCAACACACCTGAGCCTGCGGAGGTAACAGAATGAGCAAAATAGCCCTGACCCCAAACATCAGCGGCACCGGCACGTTTACGATCGCCTCACCGGGCACATCGACCGACCGGACACTGACGCTACCTGACAACTCGGGCACGATAAACACTTCAGGAGCCCCCAACGTGGCTCCTGCTGGAACGGCCTCCGCCCCCTCAATCACAACTGACGGTGATACCAACACGGGCATTTTCTTCCCTGCTGCTGACACGATTGCCTTTGCAGAGGGTGGTGTGGAGGCAATGCGTATCGACTCCAACGGTAACTTGCTGGTGGGGACGACGAGTCAAATCTCAAGTGCAAGACTTACTGTAAACGGCTCCATTTACTGTACCGGCTCGGCAGCATTGAATGTCAACAGGGACTCAGACGGCATTGTTCAAGCAATGCTCAGAAGCGGCGCACTTGTTGGGACCATAATCGTAACAACCACAGCAACCTCCTACAACACTTCTTCCGACTACCGCCTGAAGCACGACATCCAGCCCATGACTGGTGCGCTTGCCAAGGTCGCTCAACTGAAGCCCGTCACCTACAAGTGGAACGCAGATGACAGCCAGAGCCAAGGCTTCATTGCGCATGAGTTGCAAGCGGTTGTGCCTGAGTGCGTGAGTGGTGAGAAGGACGCAGTCAACGAAGACGGCTCCATCAACCCCCAAGGCATCGACACCAGCTTCTTGGTTGCCACACTGACCGCAGCCATCCAAGAGCTCAACGCCAAAGTGGACGCACAAGCCGCTGAAATCGCAGCATTGAAAGGTCGAGCATGAGCACCCTAGCAGTCAACACCATCACCAACGCCGCTGGGGGCAACACCGCCCAGATTAACGGCATGACCCCGACAGCACAGAGCTTGCAGGGCTTTAGAAATAGAATTCTGAACGGCAACATGGTCATTGACCAGAGGAACGCTGGGGCGAGTGTGACTCCGACTGATGGGCAGTATGTTTTAGATAGATGGAAACAGTTGCAGTCTGTCGCGTCTAAATATTCTGTCCAACAAAACGCAGGCGGCGTTACACCCCCTGCTGGCTACACAAACTATTTAGGAGTTACATCCTTGTCGGCGTATAGCGTGGGAGCTTCAGATTATTTCGCCGTGCTTCAAGAAGTAGAAGGATTTAACTCGGCAGATTTAGCGTGGGGAACCGCCAACGCCAGTACTGTAACAGTTTCATTCTGGGTCCGTTCAAGCCTGACAGGGACGTTTGGTGGAACGATTGGTAACTCAGCTAACAACCGCGCCTACCCGTTCACCTATGCCATTTCTGCTGCGAACACTTGGGAGCAAAAGTCTGTGACTATTGCGGGAGATACGTCTGGCACATGGCTGACCAACAACGGTATTGGTTTGAGGGTGAAGTTTGGTCTAGGCGTTGGCTCAACATACAACGGCACTGCCGGTTCTTGGCAAGCGTCAAACCTTATTTCAGCCACCGGCTCTGTCTCCGTAGTCGGCACAAGCGGAGCCACCTTCTACATCACCGGCGTCCAACTCGAAGCTGGCTCAGTCGCCACGCCTTTTGAGCGCAGACCTTTTGGTACTGAGTTGGCGTTGTGTCAGCGGTACTACGAGACAACGGGCATGATTCTTTTAACGGCAGTTGTTGGGCATTATCAGCCCGGATATTGGGCTGTTCAAAAAAGAGCAGCGCCAACTTTAACGCTAGTACCTCTGTCGGGAACAAGCGGAGCTGTAGCCAATTTTAGCCAAGATACAACAAAGGGTTTTTATCAAAGTAATCCGCACAGCGGAGACATCAATGCGCGGGTTATCGGCTCCATTGAACTGTAAGGGAAAACATCATGTACCAACAACTACCAGATCAATTCGGCCAACCCGCACAGTGCATCAAACGCATCGCGGACAACGCCTTCATCCCCTTCGATCCTGATAATCGTGACTACGTCGAGTACCTTGCGTGGCTGGCCGAGGGCAACGTCCCAACCCCAGCCGACCCTGTTCAACCAGAGCCCAATGCTGGATAATCAAGCAACTTTGAGGAACGATCATGCCAAGTAGCTTTTCACCCAACCTTAGAATAGAACTAATTGCTAACGGGGAGCAGGCCGGAAACTGGGGGAGTACAACTAATACAAACTTAGGTACTCTAATCGAAGACGCAATCTCGGGCTACGAGACGGTGTCGGTCACCACGGCCAACCAAGCGTTCACCAATGCCGACGGCGCGGCGGATCAGGCCCGCAATGCCATGATTGAGCTGACCACCACAACCGCTGCTGTTTTCAACGTCTACGCCCCGCCCAGCCCCAAGCTGTACGTCATCTACAACGCCAGTGCTTACGCGGCCACGATCTACAACTCCACGGTTATAGGCAACACCACTGCGGCTGGTACGGGTGTGGTGGTTCCTGCTGGCCGTCGCCTGTTCGTTATGACGAACGGCACAAACTTCTCTTTTATAACCGCCCCGGCCACATCAGTTAACACCCCCAACACCCTTGTTGAGCGAGACGGCTCGGGTAACTTCGCAGCTGGAACCATCACAGCCAGCCTGACGGGTAACGTCACGGGTAACGTCACGGGTAACGTCACGGGGAACTTGACGGGCAATGCAGGAACCGTAACCAACGGCGTTTACACGGTAGGCGACCAAACCATTGGCGGCACCAAAACCTTTTCAGGGTTAGTCAACGTCCCGATAGGCAGCAACACGGCAACGGTAGGCCGAGCCGGAAGTTTTGAGATCGGTGGCGGTGGTGTTGGCGCTGCAACCATGTCTCTGCATAGGACTGGTTTTGCAGTTAACATGGGTCTGGATACGGATAACGTGTTCCGTATTGGTGGATGGTCTGCTGGCGCAAACCGCTTGCAGATGGATATGTCGGGCAACCTCACGATGGCTGGCAACGTCACGGCGTTTTCCGACCGTCGTCTGAAAGAAAACATCGTCACCATTAAGTACGCACTGGACACGGTGAAGTCCATGCGCGGCGTGGCGTTTACCAAAGACGGCGCTGCCGGTATTGGCGTCATTGCCCAAGAGGTGCAAGAAGTGCTTCCACAGGTCGTGCAAGAGAACGCAAACGGCATTCTGTCGGTGGCCTACGGCAACATTGTTGGTGTTTTGATCGAGGCCATCAAGGAGCTTGACGCCAAGGTGAAAGCGCTGGAGGCTAAGTAATGGCACTCCCAAGTTCAGGCACCATCACGCTGGCTCAGGTCAACGTCGAGCTGCAGAAGTCGTCTACGGCGCAGATCAGCCTAAACGACGCGGATGTCCGTGCGCTGGCCGGAGTGCCTTCCGGTGCCATTTCCATGAGCAACCTGTACGGCAAGTCTCGGTTCATCATTGCCTCTGGCGGCACGGAAACAACCTACTCCTCCGGGGGTGCAACTTACAAGGTCCACACATTCACCTCCGGTGGCACGCTGACAGTCAGCAACGCAGGCACGTCGGGCTTTAACAGCATCGACTATCTGATTGTTGCGGGTGGTGGTTCTGGTGGCAAAGGCTGGTACAGCAGCTACGAGTTCACTGGCGGCGGTGGTGGCGGTGCTGGTGGCGTTTTGGCAAGCTCCACGACGCAAGCTGCTGGGTCCTATGGCGTGTCTGTTGGTTCTGGTGGCTCTTCGCAGTCCGGCCTTGGCAACGGCAACAACGGCGGCAACTCCTCAATTTTTGGCCTGACTGCAATTGGTGGTGGCGGCGGCGGTATTGAAGCTGGAGCTTCTGGCGGCTCTGGTGGCGGCGGTGGAAGCACCCCAACGGCTGGCGGCGACTACACAATTGCAGGCGGCTCCGGGACATCGGGCCAAGGCAACGCTGGTGGCTATGGTTGGAACTCTGCAGGCAACGCATATCGCAACGGCGGCGGTGGTGGTGGTGCTGGCGGTGCTGGGGGCAATGCCGTCTTGAACTTTGGCGGCGGCGGTGCTGGCGGCCCCGGTGTTGGTAACTCCATCCGCACAGGTTCGACCCAATACTATGGCGGTGGTGGCGGCGGTACATCCATCACAGATGGCTCCCCTACGGGTGGTATCGGCGGCGGCGGTAACGGCACCAACGGCGAAACGGCACCAACCTCTGCAACTGCCAATACCGGCGGTGGCGGTGGCGGTGCAGCGGCCTTCCGTGGGTTCAACTCCGGCGCAGGTGGCTCCGGCATAGTCGTGGTGCGCTACCGCATCGCTTAATTTTTAAACAGGAGAACGCAATGAAACTGATCGCAACACTCACCGCAGCCCTGACGCTGACTGCTTGTGCCACTGGCAACGACGCCTACTACGCAGCTGTGGAAGCTCGTGAAAAACGCCTCGCCGAGCAGGAGATGCGTGCTGACATGGCTATCGTTGAGATGGCTACCAAGGGTGACGCTCAAGCCAAGGGCGCTGCTCAGATGTACTTTGCGCTGAAGAACGCTGGGTCCAAGTCGAACCAGCAGATGATCGCCGCACCCAAGAGCACCGCCGAGGCTTTGTTGCCATGGGCTGCTCTGATCGTGCCAAGCCTGACTCAGCTCTACTCAATCCAGCAGAACACTTCCGTCCAACTGCGCCACAGCGACAACTCGCTGGCAGGTAAGAAGCTGGACAACGACATGATTGTTGATCTGGTGCAGGGCCGTGAGCCAATCATCGGCACAGTTGACGATGTGCTGCTGTACCCAGTGCCATGATCTTCCCGACGCCCTACTTGTTGGCTGGTGCGCTGGCTGTGGGGCTTCTCACTGGCTGGACGGCCAACGGGTGGCGTTTAAACGGTAAGATCGACGCGATGGTGCTTGAGCACACTCAGGCGCTTCAGGTGGCGACAGAACAGGCTGCGGCCAAGACCCAGCAGATGCAGGAGGAAAAAGATGCAGCCCTTAGAAAAGCGGTCGAGATTGTGCGGCGCAATGTCATTGATGCTGATTCCGCTCGCAATGAGCGTGACCGGCTGCGCGACGACCTCATTGCCAGTCGTAGCTCCTTCGCCCAAGCTACCGACACCTCCCTCGCTCAGTACACCAATACCCTCAGCATCGTATTCGAGCAGTGCACTCGCGAATATTCAGAGCTGGCAGCAAAAGCTGACGGCCACGCCACTGACGCCCAAAGTCTCTTCTCAGCTTGGCAAGCCATTGCAGCAGTAAGGTGAACCGTGTTACTAGAGCTTGCGGCATGCAACGCCGCGTTTTCTGTGATCAAGGAGGCTGTGCAGAACTCCGGTGACATCATGGCCGCCGGAGAGTCGCTGTTTAAATACTTCGACAACAAGGCAGAAATACAGAGAAAAGCCAACGAGAAGGGCGGGTCAAGGGGTAGTGACCTTGAGGAGTTCATGGCGCTTGAAAAGCTCAAGCAGCAAGAGGAAGAACTCAAGCAGATGATGATCTACTCCGGGCGCGGTGGCCTTTGGGATGACTGGTTGGCGTTTCAGGTCAAGGTCAAGAAAAAGCGTGAAGCGGACAAGCGCCAGAAAGTGCTTGATCGTCAGCGCCTCATCGACCGAATCAAAGATGTGTTCATGATCATGTTGGTCATTGCCCTGCTGGGTGGCTTGGGCCTGATAATCGGTTGGGCAATTTGGATGGCGAGGGACGTATGAAAACAATCATCACACTACTGGTCTTGTTCATGGTCTCGGGATGCGAAGATTCGTACAGGTACCCTTGTCAGGACCCAGTAAACTGGAAAGACCCGAAGTGCGAACCCCCGCCGTGTTTGGCGGATGAAACATGCACAAAATTTTTAATAGAGGTTCCAAATGAAAATTGATTGGGATAGCGCAGGTCGTTTTGTAATCATCATCACACTTTGTGTAACGCTGATGGGCATTGTGGGGGCTATTCTCCATTCGTTGATCTGGGTGACGCAGCCGATGATTAATATGAGCCCAATGGACGCGGAGTTTTTCAAACTACTGGCCCCAATCGCCACGTTCATTACAGGCTCTTTGGGAACAATGCTTGCTCTGAACCGTGGCAAGGATGAGGACAAGGAAAATGACAAGCCAGATGGTGTTTGATTTTGTTGTGCTACCTAGGGTGATCGCTAGAGAGCGCGGCATCTCGCGGTACTTTACTGGGTCACCCTGTTCTCACGGGCACACCAGCAGCCGCTACACAAACTCAAAAATCTGTTGTGGGTGTACAGAGCGACGAAACGCGATCAAGCACGCCAAGCACAAAGATTCGCAAAACCAGCGTCGCCGTTTGCGTTATGCAGAGAATGAGGCCGCCAGAAATAAAATACGCGCAGACGCAAAAAAATACTATTTGGAAAAAAACGATCAAGCAAAAGCGGCACGTAAACGCTACTATGAAGAACACAAACACAAAATGGCGTCACTTCAAAGCGCGTATGCAAAAACAAGATCGGCTGTAGACCCGCTATACCGTATGCGTGGCAGGCTAAGAACACTGGTCAAGTCAGCGCTCAAGCGCAAGGCCATACGTGCATCGAAAAGAACCACGGAGCTTCTCGGTTGTTCTATTGACACAGCGCTACAGCACCTAGAGCAGCAGTTTGCTCTGGGCATGTCATGGCAAAACCACGGCGAATGGCATATTGACCACATCACCCCACTGGCGTCCGCAAAAACCGAAAACGATCTGTACGCGCTTTGCCGCTATACAAACCTGCAGCCCCTATGGGCTAAAGAAAACCTTGTAAAAGGCGCGAGAATTGCGCCGTTAACCACCTGACGGAGTTTGACCATGACCCAATTGACCCGTAACTTCTCACTGCACGAGCTGACCAAGAGCGAGACGGCTCTGCGCTACGACATGGAAAACACCCCCGGCCCAGCCGAGGCCGCAAACTTGACCGAGCTGGCTGGCAAGGTGCTGCAGCCCATCCGCGACCACTATCAGAAGGGTGTGAAGATCAACTCCGGCTTCCGTCACCCTGACGTCAACGCCAAGGTGGGTGGCTCGCGTACCAGTGACCACTGCCGTGGCATGGCCGCAGACATCGAAATCCCCGGTGTTCCAAACGCTGAGCTGGCCCAGTGGGTAAAAGACAACCTTGAGTTCACGCAGTTGATCTTGGAGTTCTACACACCCGGCATCCCCGACAGCGGCTGGGTGCATGTGTCGTATGACCCCGGCAACCTCAAGAAGCAGGTCATGACCGCCACCAAGCAGGGCGGCAAGACGGTGTACTTACCCGGTCTGGTTGCGTAAAATCCGAGCAACCTGAAGGATTTGCCATGACTTTGAAAGCGCTCAAGTTCCGCCCCGGCGTGTCGAGGGAAAACACGACCCTGACCGAAGAGGGCCGTTGGTTTGAGTCGGACAAGGTGCGCTTCAAGTCTGGCACTCCGCAAAAGATCGGCGGCTGGGAGAAGGACTCCGGCACGCAAGCTGGCGGTTTAGCTCCGGCCACTGGCTCCTATTGGGGTGTGGCTCGTGCCCTGTGGAACTGGGCCAACCTGTCCGGCTACAACCTGCTGGCCGTCGGCACCAACCTAAAATACTACATCCAGAACACCGTGGGCGGCGCGTTCAACGACATTACCCCGCTAAAGGAAACCACCGCCGCTGGTGCAGCCACCTTTGCTGCCACGGATGGATCAAACATCATTACGGTAACGGACGCAGGTTCTAACACTCAAGCCGGCGATTTTGTAACTTTCAGTGCTGCGGTAGGTTTGGGCGGCAACATCACAGCAGGCATTCTCAACACAGAGCATCGGGTAGCCACCACCACAAGTTCGTCTGTTTACACAATTGTGGTAGGGGTCAACGCCAATGCCAGCGACGTGGGTAATGGCGGTGCAGGCACTGTTGCCAAGTATCAAATCTCAACCGGCTCCGACATTTACACGGTCGGTGTGGGCTGGGGCGCAGGTGGCTGGGGTGGTATCACGACTGGCTACGCAAGTACCGGCTGGGGTGTTGCGTCTCCAGCCATTGGTGTTGATGTGCAGCTTCGCACATGGAGCCAGTCGAACTGGGGTGAGGACTTGATTTTCAATGATCGCGGCGGCGCTTTGTACTACTGGAAGAACAATGCCAACCCCACGATTTTTGATAGGGCTGTGGTCCTTTCTCCAGCCAGCCCCGCCCCGTTTACATCGGATACCTACTGCCCCGAGATTTGTAATTTCGTTCAAGTGACGGATCAGTCACGCTTTGCTGTGGCCTATGGTGTAAACGACCCGGATGCGGCAGACCCCAACCAGCAAGACCCCATGCTCATCCGCTGGTCTGCTCAGAACGACTACACCATCTGGGACCCGCTGGACGGCGCTACAACGCAGGCTGGCTTCTTCCGCCTGACCCGTGGCTCAGAGATCATTTGCGCTCAGCAGACTCGTCAAGAGGTGCTGGTGTTCACCGACGCTGCGGTCTACTCTCAGCAGTATCAGGGTTTACCCTTTGTGTTCAACTTTCAGCTTTTGGCTGACAACACCTCGATTGCCGGCCCGAATGCTGTGATCACGGTGCATGACATGACCTACTGGATGGGCGTGGACAAGTTCTATGTCTACAACGGCCGGGTGCAGACTTTGCCCAGCGACTTGCGCACCTACGTCTTCCAAGACATCAACCTGAGCCAGCAGTTCCAGATCACGGCTGGTGTCAATGATGCGTTCAGCGAGGTGTGGTGGTTCTACTGCTCAGCCAACTCGACCACGATCGACAAGTACGTGGTCTACAACTACCTCGAGAACGTCTGGTATTACGGCAGCATGGCCCGCACGGCTTGGTTGGATGCGCCGCTGCGAGATGTACCAGTGGCTGCTGGGTATGGGAGTCAGATTCTGTACCACGAGACGGGTAACGACGACGGCTCGGTGAACCCACCTGCGGCCATTGATTGCTTCATTCAGTCTGCCGACTTCAACCTTGAGGACGGGGATTCGTTTGGCTACGTATGGCGGATCATCCCTGACCTGACGTTTGATGGTTCGAACGCCCCGTTCCCAACGGCCAACTTCACCATCCGACCACGGCAGTTCCCCGGTACAAACTACGGCACGGCCAACAACCCCGCTGTGCAGAGCGCAAACAACTACCTGAGCCAGCGTACCTACAACGTGCAACAGTTCACCCCGCAGGTCAACGTTCGCATCCGTGGCCGGCAGATGGCTTTGCGTGTGGGCTCTGACACAACTGGTGTCGCATGGCAGCTGGGTACGCCCACTGCGGACATCAAACCGTCTGGCCGTAGATGACACAGCTCAAAACCCCAGCCTCGCCCCGCCTGCCAGACCCCGGTCCAGCAGGTGTAAACGCGGGCTACATGGTGGGCTTCATCAACGTCCTGCGCCTGTACCTCAACCAAGCGTCGAGTCTGTTTCAACAGGTGTTCGGGCCTCTGGGCGGGGTGTATGTTGAGAATCCCCATGCCATGCTGATGAGCGATCAGGATCAGGCTAACGCCAGCATCACAGGGTTTAACCAGCTGAGTTTCAACCAGCCAGTCATCACGAAGGGTGTCCGCGTTGAAAACACCGACGAGATTTGGTTTACCCAAGCAGGTCAGTATCTGGTGACGTTCACGCTGCAGGTAAGCAATCGAAGCAACGCCGTGCAAGAGTTTGAGGTTTGGGCTGGGTACAACGGATCAAACTACCCACTGTCCAACACCCGCTTTGACATCCCTGCACGCAAAAGCGTCAGTGTTTACGGCCACACGGTCCCCGCGATAACAGGCATTTTTACGGTTGCCAACCCTAACACCGAGTACCTCACCATCAAATGGTGGGCCAGCAGCACGGATGTGTTCTTGGAGCACTATGCCGCAGGCACCAGCCCGACCCGGCCAGAAATCCCCTCCGTCATCATGACGGTCAACTTCGTTTCACGACTTCCCTGAAAGCGTGTAAACACCTAGAATACCTACCAACGAGGTACACCCATGAGCTTGCAATTAATCGCCAAACAGATGGAAGCCAAAGGCCGAAACGGAGACTCCGTCTTGGTTCACATGACCACGGGTGAAGTGGCTGGCTTACAAAAGCTTGCAGAGAACGCTGGCGGCTCTCTGTCGGTCAACCCTGAGACGGGCTTGGTCGAGGCCAGCTTCTTGAAATCCATCCTCCCCACGCTGGTGGGTGCTGGTGTTAGTTTTATGACCGCAAACCCTTACTTGGGTGCCGCAGCTGGCGCGGCAGTAGGCGGGTATCAAGCCCGACGCTCCGGCCAAGATGTCGGCATGGGCGCTATCACAGGCGGTCTCGGCGGTTACGGCGGCTTTCAGTTGGCGTCCGGAGCCGGCTTGGGCAAGGCGGCAGGACAAGCGCTCACAGGGAAACAGATGTTTCAGTCGGGTCTGATGGCCTTGGCTCCGAGTTTAAATGCCCCAATGCCGCAGCAACAGCAAGGGCCGTACCCGTTGATGAGCATGGACATTAACCAGTCCTCGGTCCCGTTCCAAAACATTCAAGCGTACGCACCCCCAATGCCAAGGTACACGGGCGGCACTGGGAATGTGTACATCCCGTATTCCAAAGCAGCACAGGGCGGCACGGTCAAAATGGCCGAAGGCGGTGCGTTTGAAGACATCCGGGCATACGAAGGCGTGATGCCCAACTACATGTATCAAGGGAAAAACATCTACACACAAGCGCCTGTGCGTCAACCTCGCCAAGTACGCGCTCCCGCAATTCCATTCATGGCACCAGTCCAAGCCCCAGTGCAAGCGCCGGTCCAAGTGCCCAAGTTTACTCAGCCGATGATAGAGACTGGTCGTGGTGACGGCTACACACCCAATGCCGATTTTGATACTCCCGAGAAACAAGCTGCGTTCTACGCAGAAAATCCAACGATGGGTAGATTTACGCGGGCTCTTCAGACACCCTTGGGTTATTTTATGGACCCACAAGACTTTCAGCGTGAGCAGAACTTGACTCTTGGCGTTACTGCCGCGCCAAGCGCTGGCTCGGGTTATGTTGGGGGCACTCAGACCAATGACGCTGAAATGGCAGGAATGGGGCCTAACGCTGGCATGGGTGGAGCATCTGAGGGTAGTGCCGGCTCTACCGCTGCAACTCCCGAATCTCCAGACGGCCCGGATGGCGCTAACGCTTACGCTGGCGGCTCGATTTCTTTGGCATCTGGCGGTCTTATGGGTCTAGCTAGAGGCGGTATGAAACAAGGCGGCTTTGTGGTTCCTGCTGACGTGGTGAGCATGGTGGGCGAGGGTAATACCGATGCTGGCTACCGCCGCATCATGGCCCTGCTCCCCGGAGCTACGCCGATCAAGGGCAAAGACGGCGGACAATCCGACACCGTGAAAACCAACATTGAAGGCAAACAGCCAGCCCGTGTGGCCCATGGCGAGATGTACATCCCTCCCGAGGTGGTCAATAAGGCTGGCGGTGCCAAGAAGCTCTACGCCATGATGGACAAGGTTCGTCAACAAGCCACTGGAAGCAAGAAGCAGATCAAGCCCGTTCGCCTTGAAAGAGCCATGGCATGAACTTGCAGGTAGTCCCCGTTCAGTGGGTGCACCGGACGTGGCCCATGGTGAGTGCGTTTATTGAAGATGCACTGGAGCAGTCCAAGGGGGACTACACGCTGGATCATGTACAGTCTCTTCTGTCCTCGGGCGAATGGACCCTTGTTGTTGGCGTAGAGGATGAAGTCATCCACGGCGCTGCAACCATTTCTTTTTTTAACCGACCCTCTGCCCGGGTCGCATTTATCACCACGACCGGCGGAAAGCTTGTCATCGACGAACAAACGATCGAGCAAGTCAAAGCCATCGCTGCTTCTATGGGGGCCACGACGCTTGAATGCGCAGCCCGAGAATCTATGACGCGCCTGCTTGGGCGCTACGGGTTCGAAGAGAAATACCGAATCACCGGAGTCAAATTATGAGCTATTCACGTCGTCAACTGTATGCCTTGGGTGAGACCTTTGGTGACTCCGCTACCCGCAAAGAGGCCGGTGGCCGCATTGTTTATGGCGGCGGTGGCGGTAGCTCTGCGCCCGCACCTCAAGCCACAACTCGCGTTACAGAATCTGGCCCAACGGTAACCAACCGCACCACGGCCAACGAGATTCCAAACTACCTGACCGATGCGTCACAGGACCTGATTGCTCGAGGCCAAGCGCTGACCAGCCGACCTTATGAGGCATACACCGGCTCTCGTGTAGCCGAGTTCTCGCCAGATATGCAGACTGCGTTTGGCCGTATGCGTAACCAAGGCGTGGCCGGTCAAATTGGTCAAGCTACGGGTTTAGCGGGTTTGGCGGGCGAGCGTGCGATGCAGGTCGGTTCTGGCTTGGGGACATTTAACCCTTACGAGATGGGCGGCTTTACTGCGGAAAAAGCGCAGCAGTACATGAATCCGTACATGCAGAACGTTGTGGATATTGAGCGCCGTAAGGCTCAGGAAGCCTCCGATCAACAAGCAGCCATGCTGTCTGGCCAAGCTGCGCGTCAAGGCGCTTTTGGTGGCTCTGGCGCTGCACTGCAGCAGCGTGCTCTGCGTCGTGATACAGCTCAACAGTTGGCCGATCTTCAAACTCAGGGCATGGGGCGTGCATTTGAGCAGGGCCTGAGCCGGTTTGGCGCAGAGGAGGCCATGCGTGAGCAGTCCCGACAGTTCGGGGCCAACTACGGGATTCAGGGCCAGCAGCTGGGTTTGGAGGGTCTTCGCACGGGCTTGCAGGCGTCAGGTCAGTTGGGCCAATTGGGCCAGACCCAGTTCGGCCAAGAGATGGACATCACCAAGGGTTTGGGTACGGCTGGCGACGTTCAGCGTCAGCGCGAGCAAGCTCTTCTTGATGTGGGCTACGGCGACTACCTCACCGCACAGAAGTATCCCTACGAGCAGTTGGCATTCCAGCAGGGTCTCATCAGCGGTGTGCCGTATAGCACGACCCAGCGCACAAGTGAAATCAGCCAACCGGGTAAACAGGTGTCCCAGCTTGTGGAGCCACCCAAAGAGCAGCCTAACCCAGCATCCCAATTGATTGGCGCGGGTGTGGCAGCCTACGGTGCTTCAGGCGGCGGCAATGCCAAGGGCGGTTTGATTCACTCTTACGCAGGTGGCGGCGGTATCTCCAGCTTGAACCAACCTCAGTTGGCCGCAATGGCCGACGACATGAGTGACCAGCAACTGATTGCGCTGCAGCAAGACCCCACACAAGGGCCTGTGACGCTGGGCGCTGTCGCTGAAGAACTGTTGAACCGCGACAAAGTGCGCTCCGCTGGTATTGGTCAACTAGCCGCCACAACCCCTCCACCTGAGCGCACTGTGGTTGCCGAAGCGCTGGGCGGCGGTATCAGTGACTTGGGGGCACGCAACCTTGAGAACATGGACGAAGTGACCGCAGCCGGTGGCGGGATTATTGCGTTCAGTGGGGAAACGGGCAGCTCTGTGTTCAGGCCACGTCGCGCTGGAGAGAGCTTCTCCGAGTACCGCCAAGCCATGTTTCAAGCAGAACTGCAAGCGCAGCAAGAGAAAAACGCAGAGGAAGCCGCTGCCCGAGAGGCTGAGCGCTCTTCTTTGCAACAACGCTTAGCTGAAGAGCGCGGTGGTGAAATCATTCCATCAAGCCCGTTTTTTGACCGTACGCTTTTGCCCGGTGTGTCTGCGACTACTGCTGCACCCCGCGCCACTTCGCTCGTACCAACCACAAAGCCTCGTACAGACTTGCGCAAAGGCATGAACGACCCCCGAGTTGGGTTAGACGGTCTGACGCCTGCAAAAGCCAAAGCCGAACAAGCTGCTGCAGCTGCTAAGGGTAAACCCGGCACAGAAAAACCAGCATCTACCAGAACCGCGACTAAAACGGCCGCACCCCTGTCTGGACTCAGTGCGTTGCAAGCGCAAACTGCTGCAGGTCTTGCTGGTTTAGAGACACAAGTGGGCGACATCAACGCTGCCCGTACGGCTGCTGCCGCCAACCAGCTCGAACGCGGAAAAGCCCAAGAAGCCGAGCTGGGTGAATTTGGTACCGAGCAAGAGAAGCGCTTGAAGGCTCGGGAAGAGGGTCTAAAAGGCGCTGAGGACAAGAACTTCAACATGGCGCTGATCGAAGCAGGTCTGGCCATGATGTCGGGCACGTCTGCCAACGCCTTCGAGAACATCGGCAAAGGCGCACTGGTCGGCACCAAGGCGTACACCACCGGCATCGAGCGCATCCAGAACCGCAAGGAGAAGCTGGACGACGCCATGACCGCACTGGAGAACGCCAAGCGCAGCGACAAGCGTGTGAGCCAAGAGCGCATGGAGCGCTTGCGAGCCAACGTGGACAACGCGGCTGTCGCCAACGCGGATGCTATCTACAAGTTCGGCAAGGACAAGTTGGACATGACCCGCCAAGACGCCGAATTCATTACGGAAATGGCGATGGAGCAAAAGAAGCTCGACACCAGCGTGAAGATTGCAGGTATGCGTGACAGCGCAGAAAAACCCTTCAACTACCAAGCAGCGTATCAAAATTACATAAACAACAACCTCGGTAAAAAAGACATTTACAACAAGGACATACCCGTGTTGTCCTACGCCGATTACGTAAAGAAGTACGCGCTGAAGACGACCGACGACAGTTCAGGGCGGCGGGTGCGCCAACTGCCTGAATAAACGCCGTAGAATAGGGGCGGCGCGGGTTCGGCTTCGCGCTGCTTTTGAAACAACCGCTGAAAAGACACTGCCATGCCCCAATACGTTGAGCTCCCGAACGGTGACCTTGTTGAACTCCGCAAGGGGCAACGTCCAGAAGACGCGTACTTAGCGGCAATGCAGCTTTTTCCGGATGCTTTTCAAGAAGAAGTTGCACCCCCACCAGAGCCACCAAAAGAGCAAGGTTCTTACTTGGGCGATCTCGGGCGCTCGTTTGCGTCTGGCGCAGTCGGGGCTACTGGTGCTTTAACCAGTATTTTTGGTGCAGACAACGCAGCATCCCGCTACCTTGCAGAGACAGGCGAGTCCCTCCAGAAGGGCCTGAGCACCAGCCGCCAAGCCGAGTTGCAAGCGCAAGCTGCTCGCATGAAGAAGGCCGAAGAGTCCGGCTCCACTTGGGAAGAAATTAAGGCCGGTCTGCTCAACGTCCTTGAAGCGCCTATTCAGACAACCGCCTCTGCACTGGGCTCCTTCGCGCCCATGGTGGCCACACTGCCTTTGGCAAAAATTGGTTTGGGTGCACGCGCCATCATGGCGGTGCGCGGTGCGATCGGTGGCGCCCAAGGTGCAGGCGCTGTAAAACAGAACGTCTATGAAGCGGTGCTCCAAGCTGAGCTCGAAGACAAAAAGTCCCCTGAAGAAGCGCAAGCCGCCGCTGCCCGTGCGCAAAGTTACGTCGGTGAGAACTTGGACCAAATCTTGCTGGGCGGTGGTTTGGGTGTTGTGGCCGGCTCGACCGGTGCTGAAAGATTGATTCCCGGTGGTGTTCGTGCACAGGCAGGCGCTGCCCAGCAGGCTTTAGCCAAGCGTATTGGCGAGCGCGGAGCTACGGGTCTGACTGCAGCCGCTGGTGAATTCCCACTCGAAGGTCTGCAGGGCGGTCAAGAGCGCTTGGCTGCCAACTTGGCTTTGCAACGCACTGGGCGCGATGTGGATGCGTTTACCGGTGTGGCGGGTCAAGCCACGCAAGAAGCGTTGGCCGGTGGTCTGGGTGGCGCGGCACTGGGCGTGGCCCTGCCCGATCGCTCCATGAGTATTGCTGCCCGCAAGGCAGAAGAAGAGCGCCTTGCCCAAGAAGCCAAAAAAGACGCCGACTACAAAGCGTCCGACGAATACGCGTTGGACATCGCCAGCAAGTACGAGCAAGCCACGCAGCAGCTCCAGAGCCTGCAAGAACAAAAGCGCAAGATCGTCAAGAACTCCCCCACGGTCGATGAAGACCGTGAGCACAACACCAACATCAGCAACCAGATTCGCGCAGTGCGCCAGCAGGTTGGGTACGACGCGCTTAAAGAGCAGTACCAAGGTTTGGCCCCACGCATCAACCAGCTCAAGCGCATGACCGAAATGACGCCTGAAGATGCGCTGGCAGAAGACATTGGCATCCCAAGCACCCCGACGCGTGACCCTCGCACAGGTGCCCCCCGCCGCCGCGCCGTCATGTCCGGCGAAGCTTTGCCTGAAGGCGTGGACGCAGAAGCGTTCCCATCAGCACCTGTTTCTGCAGAAGAACAGATTCCGTACTACGTGCAGCAGCAACTGAGTGCGGCCACACAACGCGCCAAGCAAGAAGCCATCGACAACAACCCTGAGTTGGCACTGGCCGGTATTGACGCCAGCCAAGGTGTGCGGCTGTCGGGCGAGCAGATGATCGAGGCTCTGGCAGAAGACCCCGGCCGCGCTATGGCGGTTGCCCAGACCCGAGGTGCGCTACCGGGCATGAGTATAGAGCAGGCTAACTTGGTTCGCGCAGGGTTGCGTAGTCGTTTGAGCCAGCTTGGTTCCGAGATGGGTATTGGGCGAGAGCAAGCAGACGCCCGACGTGCCGAAATTGAGCGAGAGATACAAGCCCTACGGGACATGGGCTCGCGCCCCGCTAGCTATGCAATTCGAGAGCGCGAACTGCGGGCGGAGCTTGACGAAATCAATAAGCTGGCGCGTATGGACACCAGCCAAACCGCGCAGGGAACTCTCTTTCCACAAGATACCTTGCGGTCAGATGTTGTCAGCGGTTCCGGCGTTGTTGACGGCACGCCTACTCGGGCCAAACTTGAGGCCGATTTGCAGCTTGCGCGTGTTCTTGGCGACAAAAAAGCGGCAGAGCGAACCATTGAGGAACTGCGAGAACTCAAGCAGCGCGAAACCAAAGAAAGCACGCCTCGTGGCACAGACACCCGTGCGTTGCAAGAAGTGTTCGGCTCCAAGCAGCCGCAAGACGTAAGGCTTGCGCAAACTGCCTCCGATGCTCGCGCCGTTGCGTACGCCAAAACCGTGACGCTGCTTGACCGTTTCAACAAAGGTAAAGCCAAACAGAATGAACTGGACGCCGCTGAACAGCAGGTGTACAACACGCTGGTCAACGAGATCGAAGCCGTTCGTGGCGAACCTGTCACAGCCATGGAGCGGACTCAGATTATTGCTGCTGCCAAAGAGCAAGTGCAAGAGTTGAAAGACCGTTTTGGCGATACCCGCGACATGGTTGAAGTCGAGCTCAACGGCGAACGCGTCTTGGTACCGGAAGATAGTCCTGAAGCGCAGGGTGCCGTGACTGGCACTGGTATGGGCGTTGCGCGTAAAGAAGGCCGTATACCCGGCCGTCGCACATTCGCCAACCGCTACGCTGCAGCCAAGTCGATCGAAGAAGGTTTGAACGAAATCCGCAATAAAGCCATCGCCCCCAAACGCGGCGCGGGTGTTGAACGGACGCTTACCCCTGCACGTATCACGGACGCAATGCTCGACAAGCTGGTTGAGCGCGTTGATCCCAACCGCTTGTCTGACGAAGATGGCGCATTGTTTGAGCGCGTCCAAGACGACTTGCCCGGTATCAAAAAAGCAAGCGTCGATGGCGAGAGCGCGACAGAAATTGTCGGCGAGTATTTGTACGGCCTGACCACAGGCAACCCGTCCCCCACGCTTCGCAAAGAAGTGCAAGCCATTCTGCGCAACATTGACGAAGCAAAGCGCTCCGAGACCGAGCAAGTCACTGAGCGTGCGGGGCGTGCGTACACACCCAAAGAGCGCGAAGCACTGCGTGGCACCAGCCGCGAAGGCAAAGAAGGCGGCATGGATCGCCGTGCCACGGGCGAAGTTCGCCGTGCCGTTCAAACCGACATGTTTGCCGCAGACATCGGCACCCTGTTCTCCGACTTCCTCGACTTCGACAATTACATGGCCAGCACCGAGTTGGCTCAAGTGCGAGACGCGCTTGACCTTGTTGGCGAAACGCAAGCCCGTGCGCAGAAGCTTATGGCCCCTCTGGAAACACGCGCAAAAGAGTTGCAGGAAGAAATTGCGCGGCTGATCGCGCAGCGCAACGCTGCTCAGCAAGAGCTTGACGGCTCACCTGAAAAAGCAGTGGCAGAAGCGTTGGTGCAAGAAACCAAAAAAGCTCTGTCGGAACTGCAAGCGGACATGGACGAAGCGCTGTTGCCGTTCAACATGGCGTACTGGAACGCATATGCCAAACTGACGGAAGCCAAGATTGCTTCGGAGCAAATCACCAGCCAAATTGAAACGCAGCAGGCGGATTTCAGCGCAGCCATCGACGCTATCGAGAAGCGCGAAAAGCAAAAAGACGAGCGTGTCACCAAGGTCAAGAACACCTTGCGTACTTTGCAAGGCTACACGTCGTTCTACAACGCCGCTAAGAAAAAATACGACGAGGCTTGGAACAAACTGTACGGCACAAATGTGCGCGTCAGCCAAAAGACCCCCGATTACGCCGCACTGGTTGCGGATAAAGACGAGCTGCAACGCCTTCAAAAGCAAGTGCAAGACACACATCAGAAACTCATCAACGAGATGCGCAGTTTCTGGTGGACCACTGACCCGGCGGCACGCAAAGACGAGCGCACACTGGACTTTTTGCAGAAAGATATTGCGTTGCAGCTTGAGCTGCGCACGCTGTCCCGCCGCATGACAGGTCTGACAACAGCACGCAACAACGCTAAGCGTAGCCTCGATGCCGCGCTCAAAGCGCTGGGTGCTGATCCGGAGTTGGTGCAAGAGCTCAACGCGTTGCGTTCCGACGCCGACGTGGCCCGCACTATTCGTGCAGACGTTGAAGCCGGTTTGAAGACTCGCATGGATGCGCTGGTTAAACCCCTTGAAGCGCAGCTGACAGAGTTGGCGCGGCAGTCCGACGCCATGCGCGAAGCGGTTAACCGCTACAAAGACGCCATCAAGGGTAAACAAAAAGAAACCGAACGCCGCAACGTCCGCGTCGCACCCAAGGCAGAGCGCAAAGACACACAAGCGGCTATTGAAGCGCTGTTGCCGGTCTACTCGTCACGCACACTGGTGTCCTTCGAAAAGCGCCGTGAACAGATTCAAGACATCATCAGTGATCTAGGTAAAGACAAGGTGGCTGAGCTTATTGCGCGGGTTGAAAGCGGTGTGGATAAAAACCTCGTTGCTTTGAGTGCAGACGAGCGTGCTGCAGCGGTTGCCGCCCTTCGCGCAGTAGAGGCCGAGGTGGAACTCAGCAGAGAAAAGCGCGACGCTACCCTGCAGGACGATTTACGCGCCCGAGCGATTATTTTGGAGAACCTCGCCAAAGAACGCGATAAGTTGGCAGGGGAGCTGCTTAACCAGAAAGAGCGTAAGGCCGTCGAGCGCGGGGCAAACCGTGCAGAACTTGAGAAGCCGAAGCGGGCTAAGCAGCAGCAGAAGATCGACAACCTGTTGAAGCAACTCAACGAACGCGACGCCAAGATTGGCCGCAGAACGGGTGTTACCAAAACCGCCATTAAAACGCCGGAACAGCAGCGCCAAGAGCAAGCCGCTCAAATGGCCGAGACGCGAGACCGCGAACTGGATGCAATCAGTGCCGCCGAGAAGCAAGTCAGAAACGTGCGGGCTGCGTTGGATGCAGCCAAAGAACAAGGCAAACCCAAAGCCGTCAAGAACGCAGAAGCCGCGCTTGCTGCAGCGCAGACTAAGCTGGACGGTTTGAACGAGGCACGTCAAGCACGTTTGGCCGAACCCCGTAATGTAAACGCCAAGGCGTTGTCGGATGCGGAGCAACAAGTTAAAGATGCGCAGGCAGACTTTGACGCCGCGCAAGAAAGCGGTGACTCCGTTGCTACTCAAAACGCTAGGGCGTTGCTGGGTGAGTACCGCTACAAACTGAGCCAGTTACGCGACATCCAGAACGCAGCGAATACGCAGAGCACAGGCCCTGCTACTCGAAAGCAATCTGCAGCGCCTCGTAAGCTTCGCACTGCGTCTGAAGAAAGCATCAATGACAAGAACGTCCCCGTGCCTGAGACCAAGATTGAAGAGGCACGCGGCACCAAGCAACGCGACACACCTGTTGGAAAGAAAGAGCAGAAGACAGCCAACAAGATCGCAAAAGAACTGCAAGATGCCAAGGCAGAGGCTACCCCAATCGTAGAGGCGGTCGTTGCTGCCGAGAAGAAAAAGAAAAAGCAACCAACACGCGCACCAAAAGCGTCCAAAGAAGCAAACTACTTGCAGGACGTTATCGGTGACATGTACTACGGAGACGACACTCACGCCTCTGTAATCCGAAACGCGGATTACGACGCTCGCCCAACCACAGAGCTGCCCACCACGGTCAAGGAAGAAGTGCGCTCCGGTAATCTGGAAGACGCTTTGGTCCGTCTGCAAGAAGAAGGCTCCACGCCTTTCGTGCGTGAGCTGGCTAAGCTCGTGGCCCCGTACCTCAAAGGTGTGACGCTCGTCTCCAACCCCAACGTGGTGGACTCCAACGGCGTGCCTGTGGAAGGTTTGTACGTCGGCAAAGACATGCAGGTCCAGATCAGCAGCGTCACCGGCATGACTGAGGAAGCGTTCTTGCACGAGGTGGTGCACCCCGCTACCTTGACTTTGCTCCGCGCAGACCCAGCCACACTGACCCCCGAGCAGCGCCAAGCCCGTCAAGACTTGGAAAGCCTGTTTGCAAAAGTGCAGGCCGACCCCCGTTTCAACCGCGAGTACGCCAAGTACTCCGTGGAAGAGATGGTCTCCGAGGTAATGTCCAACAACAAGCTGCGCAACATGCTGGACGAGCGCGGTGTTCTGCAGCGCATGTACGACGCTATTCTGCGCATGCTGGGCTTCTCGCCAAAGACTGTTTCTGACCAAGCCGTCGAGAACATCTACAAGCTGTTTGCTCCTGCACAGCCTATCGCGGCTGCCCGCGTCGCCTCGGTCATGCGGGGTATCGTCCCCGGCGACAACGCCAAGTACAACGCCAATGTGCCTGAGAGCATGCGGCGGTCCTTCGGCGGCAGCGATCAACGCAGCAAAACCTTCAACGAAAAGCTTTCCACATGGGCGCTGGGTCTGCGCGTCAAAACACTGGACGCATGGGGCGCACGTGAAGCTCTGGTGCAGATGGGTCTAAGCGGCAAGAAGCTGACCGAGACCGATGCCATGCAGACACGCATCTACATGCGCTTGTACAGTGAGATCAACCGTTTTGTACACCAAGCCCTTTTGAACGGCCCTTTGAAGTTGGTCAAGGACGAGAAGGGTTACTTCGGCGTAGACGTGGATGACAAGAAGCCGTCGGTCATGAAGGTACTGCAGACCCTGCGCGGCGCTGTGCCAGACATCGGCAACATGAAGGCCGTCGAAGAGCAGTTCTACAAGTACATGCAGATCAAGCGTATTGAGGGCGACAAGCGCGGGTATGAGGTGCTCAACATGCGCAACCCTCCAACTGTTCGAGAAATCCGTGAGCAGAAGGAGTTCATCGCAAAGAACCCCAAGGTCAAGCAAGCGTTTGAGCAGGCGGAGAAAGAGTTCCGTGAGTACAACTTAGGTATGCTGGACTTTGCGCACGCTGCGGGCGTCTTCACAAACGCGGAGTGGAACTACTTTAAGAGCGGTAACTACGTGCCGTTTTATCGCCAGACGGATAACGGCAACATCGAGATGCTTGTGGGTAACACCCGCCGCACAATTGGTAACGTCATTCAGCAGCCCCAGCTCAAGGACTTGGTTGGCGGGGAGAAAGACTTCCTCGGCTTTACTGAGAGCGTGATGCAGAACGCCCAGTTGCTCACCCGCATGTCCATGCAAAACTTGCAAGCGCGTGATGTAGGGTACATGGTGCAGAGCTTGGGTATGGGTACGATCGTCGAAGGCGAGGGTCCGGCCAACTCAATTCGTTTCAAGCAGGCCGGCAAGTCGTTCTGGGTCAAGTTAGATGCGGACCTGTTCCCCAAAGATATTCCTGCCGAGCTACTGCTCCAAGGTCTGCACGGTATCAAAGCGTCCGTACCTACGGCGCTGAAAATTGCTGGTATGCCAACGCAATGGCTGCGCTCGTCTATTGTTCGCATGCCCCTGTACATGATCCGCCAGATGATCCGTGACCCATTGCACGCTTGGATGGTCACGGGCTTGAACTTCACGCCTATTGTCAGCTCGATCAAAGAGATGACGAAGATTCGCCGTGGCCTGAGCCCAACCGAAATTAAACTCATGCGCTCCGGCGCTGTCAGCTCCAACGTGATGACGGGCGACTTTAACGACGCCTCACGCACCCTGCGGGACTTGGCCAATCAAGGCGGCATGAGCTGGAGTTCTGCAATGCAGAGTCTGGACAACTTCGCCCTGCAAGGCGATACCGCTACCCGCGCTGTGCTGTACGACAAGTACCGTGAGCAAGGCATGAGCCACTTCGAAGCCGCGCTGGGTGCCGCCGAGGTGATGAACTTCTCACGCCGGGGTACGTCCACCAGCCTGTACATGATCTCCACGCTGATCCCGTTCTTCAACGCTCAGCTCCAAGGTCTGGACTCGGTCTGGCGCACGGGTGTGACGGGCGAAACGGTCTTCCAAGACAAGCTGCAGGTTCGTCAGAAGCTGTACCAACGCGCAGCATTGATGATGGGCGCTACCTTGGCGTACGCTGTGGCCATGCAAGACGACGAGGCGTACAAAAACGCCACGCCAGAAGAACGGGCCATGAACTGGTTCATCCCTGTACCCGGACTTGAGGCGGCGATTCGGATACCAATCCCGTTTGAAGTCGGTGCTGTGGCCAAAGCCATCCCTGAGTTGATTTTCAACGCAGCGTTTAATGATGCCGAATCCAAGGACACACTGAAGGGCTTGCGTCACGTTCTGGGTATGTCCATTCCCGGCGACATCCCAACGATTGCCAAGCCCATCATTGAGTCGATGGCCAACTACAGCTTCTTTACCAAGGCACCGATCGAGAGCCAGCGCGAACTGGGCACCATCCCGGCCGAGCGCTACCGCCCCAACACCACGGAGCTGGCCAAGCTGATGGGACAAGTCGGCGTGTCTCCGCTGCAGGTCGAGCACTTGGTTCGCGGCTACACCGGCAGCCTTGGTATCTTGACAATGTCTTTGGTCAACCCGGTACTGCGCCCGTTCAACAGCGACACTGCAGGAGAGAACGCCGAGAGCAAGCTCACCGAGACACCATTCTTCGGCGCTGCGTTCCAACCCAACAACGGGCGCGGTATCGTGGCGTCGGTGTACGCGGATGTTGAGGACTGGCAGCAGGCAGCCGGCACGTTCAAGCGGTTGGTCACGGACGGCCGTCAGGCCGAGGCACGGGCCTTCGCCGACAAGTATGCACGTGAGATCGCGCTGAGCTCTACCGGTGGTAGCTTCCAACAGGCCATGGGTGAGCTGGCTGCGATGCGCCGAGCCATCAACAGCGACCCGGACTTCAGCGCCGCAGAGAAGCGCGAGCGCCTGAACGAGATTGACTTGTACCAGCGCAAGCTGGCGGAGCAGGTCAAAGAGGTTGCGCGGATGGCTAAGTGATGGGCGTTCGGTAGAACCAGACCCCAATGAGTCCGTCCTTGATGACGTACATGTAGTGGGGGTAGAAGAAGCGGACCTGCATAGCTGCAATCAGTCCGTCTTCTCTGGCTTTCTCAAGGTCGAGGGCAGGGATGAAGAACCCCTGCCCTTTCTCCAGCCTGTCCCATGGGTAGTTAATCCGCATTGTCCAGCGCGTCTGCATCCGCGTCCGCTTGTGCATCTGACTGAGGTTGCGAGATACAGATGGCCTGCACCCGCATATCTGGGCCGTCCGTCTTGGCGGTCAGGTTCTTACGGCAGTACTTGGTGGGGTACACCTTCTCGATCTGACGCTTGAAGTCGGAGTACCCGAAGCTCTTGCCAGAACAGAACGCACGCATCACTCGCTCCTCGATATAGAAGTCGGTCATGCCCACTGTAACACCGCGCTCGACTCGGCCCATCACCACTGTGCGCGTCATGGATTTGTTCTCGGCCAGATCGTTGTCGGTGGACGCATCCAAGCCGTTGGCCAACACCTGAATCTTGTGGTCCAGATAGACCACGTTGACCATCTTGCCGTAGTTCTCGCGCACGAACATGTTGAGGATGTCGGTTGCTGCACGCTGAGACTTGCGGGTGTGCTCGCGCATGTTGTCCACCATGCCACGGAAGACTTCTAGAATCTTGCGCAGGGGAAGGTTAACGACGTTCGTGTGCTTCGGCCCGAGCAGAATGCCAGCGGCCATGGCGGTACCAACCCCGGCCATCCAGTAGCGCTCGTCGTTGGTTGCTTCGAGTTCTTTGTACATCCGCGCAGTCGTGAGGTTGGTCAGCTCACGCACCTTGTCGAAGTTATCGACCATGTACTGAATAAAAACTGGAGCTGCGTGGCCGCAGTTATCAGCAAGAGACTTGATGATAGTGACTTCGTCAGGAGTCCAAGAGAGCTGGGTTTCCATGGTCAACTCCAGCAGACGGCGCAGCTCACCCTCAGAGGAGTGGGCACGGGTACCAGTCAGGTAGTCCACCGCTGGGTTGTTGGAGGTCAGGAGCGCCACTGTGCGCCAGTAAGTCGTGTTGATGCGCTCACGGTTGGCACCCGCCTCCATACGCTCCTTGCCCTTACCCTCGGCCATGTCGAACAGGAACGAAGGCAGCCACTCCATTTCGGCGTTGCGGTTCTTCTGCGTTATCTCATCGGTGATGAGCGGAGAGCTGTGCAGCAAACCCAAGCGCTGTTGAAAGGCCACGGGCGAAGTGTCCCGGCTCACGCGGTACCCTAGGGGGCTGCCCCAAAGAGAAGCGCCTGCGTCCAGCCCCAGTGACTTACCCGTACCGGACCCACGCGAAGTGAAGTGGTAGGTCAGGCCGTTGATGCCTGTGAAGCGCATGAGCGGAGCGGAGGCTGAGCACAAGAAGATCGTCAGCACCTCGTACATTTCTTTGGCGATCAGCATGTTCATGAACTTCTGCCACTGCTCCATCGTGCCGTAGGCGTTCATGCCGTGGTTGACGTTCTCCATACCCTGCATAGGCATCGACACTGTTTTCTTGTGGGGGCGGAAGACCTTGTAGTTGTGCACGTAGCTGTTGTCCTCCTGCCAGCCGCAGTGGTCGGGCACCTTGACGGCTTGCTGGTTCGTACTGGCTTCGTTCACACAGGCGCGGACGTACTCAAACAAGTTCTTGTCGTTGCCAGCGCCGAACTGCGCGATGACGTTCTGAGAGGCCAGCGACTTGACGGTCTCGTCCTTGGACACGACGGCCTTCTGCGGGAGCATGATCTCCTGTGGGCCTTCCTTGCGGTCGTAAATCATGTGCACGGTGTGCTCGTTGTTGGCCTTGAGCAAGCGCACAACAAACAAGTCGAAGGGCAGCAGCATGATCTGCTTGGTTGTGGTCTTACCGTCAGCGTCCTCGTCGCTTCTCTCCATGTACACGCCGCCTGTGCGGCCGTAGCCAAAGCCACGTGGAGCGCTGGGTCGAGTCACTGTCGGGGCGGCAGCCGCTTCGCTGTCCTCGGCTTCGTAGTAGGCGTCCAGTTCCTCATCAACGCTGGACTCGTCGTGGTATTCGGGCTGCACCTCACGGGGTGCCAAGCTAATTTCTTTCTCGGTGGTGTCGAACTCAACGACACGGCCAAGCCCCAAGGGGTTGGTGATCTTGCCAAAGTGCGGGCAGCTGGAGCAGATGCCGGGGTTCTCGCCGTCCATCTTCAAGCAGGGGTAGGGGCCTTTGATCTCTTGCCACTTCTGCTGCATGCGCTCGGGCTCGTAGGGGTGCAGGTCCGACAAGCGCTGGGCGTACTTCAAGCCGTCATCTTCACAGCACTTGGCCCATGAGAGCAGACCGCGCCACAGTGGCTCAAGCCCATCCTTGGTGGCGTTCTCCATGTAGTACACGAGCTGGCCGCAACCTGTGCCCTGCACAGACGCGTTGAGAATCTTCTTGAACGAGGTCTTGCTGTCGGCGAACAGCTTGAGTGCGGTGGAGCTCTTGGCAGCGTTCGGTCGTGCACCGGGGAGCATGAGCGCTTGCTTGGTCTCAAACGAGGGGGCGACCAGCTTGGTGCGTATGGCCTTGGCCAAGTCGTCCAGATCGAAGATGTCGCCCTGCGAGACCAGCTTAGAACGTGTTACACCACGCACCTTCTTGATGCCTTTGGTGCCGGTGTTCGTTGTATCTATTACGCGCATGACACGCGCTGCGTCGGCTGTGACGGTGAAGTCGATCTCTAACCCGTACTGCTTGCACAGGGACTTGAAGTTCTCAGCGATTGGCTTCCAGTCTTCAACGCTCACGTCATCGCTCAGGGGCCAGTACGCGTGAACACCTGCGCCGGATGAAGCCAGCCATGGTTGGCCCAACGCGCCCAGACCGCTGTCTTCCAAGAACTTGTCGATCGCGTGCACCGCTGCCTTGGCAGATGGGTACTCCCGTGGCGCTATGTTGCCCTCGGCATCAGGGATGTCGAGCTTGTGGTTGCAGTCGATGTCGATGAAGAGCGAGCGCAGGAAGCGTGCGTTTTTTGCTATCCGTTTACCGGGTTCTTCAAAGGTGGCCATGGCCACGTACGTGTCGTACGGGACCGAATTAAATTTATCCAGAGTAGGTTGCAGGTCTCCAAGCGTTGTTTTAAAAACGTGTGATTTTTTTGGCGTCGATAGTTCTGCCACGCAATAGTGGCCATGGCCCGCAGACGGCAGAACCACCGCGAGAAACTCAAGCGGCAACATACAGTTCCTTCGCAGGGGGTTTTATTTTTGGTCGTCGAGGGCGGCGATCAGCCGCTTGCACAACTCGGTGTTGTACGCTTGGAGCGCAGCAACGTCCCCTGCGGGAATCAAGGCAGCGTAGCGCAACAGTTCTTCGTTGGTCAGGTTCTCAGGGCGAATGCTTGACATGCTTTTCTCCATGCGTCTTCAGCGTTGCTGGACGACTCTAAAATTTTAATGAGGACGGCGACACGATCTTCGTAGGGCGCGAGCATATCGCCGCCTGCAAACCAGTTGTACACAGTCTGGCGCGTAGCACCCGTACACTGGGCGATCTTGGTCACCGGGAAGTCGAGATGAATGGCCCAGCGCCCGAGTCGGCTACCAAGCGTCTTCGGGGCGTTGAGTACCACATCTACGGTTTTGTCTGAATAGGCCATGGGCAAACAGGGGGCCGAAGCCCCCACTCCTTTTTAGTCTTCGTCGTCCCACGCAGCAGCGAGGTTGGCAAGGCCACTCTTAGCTGGCACGCTGGTGTTCTTGGCAGCAGCTTTACGAACCACTGGCTCTTCGCCTTCTTCCTCTTCCACAGGTGCTGGAGCTGGTGCGGCTTTGGCCTTGGCCTTGGCCTTTGGTGCTGGCGCTTCCTCTTCCTCAGCATCCGCAGCAGGAGGCGGGGCAATCTTGGTAGGACGCTTACCTTCCAGAGCAGGAGCGGCGGGAGCAGCGGGTGCACCCACACTGAACTGAACAGCCTTGACGGCGTCGTCGCTCTGGCCTTTCTCTTGCACGGTCTCGTATTCGGTGTCGCTCAACCAGCGCTTGGCTTTGAACACCAGCTTGGGGCTCTCCACCGTGGTGTCGAAGCGCAACTCGGTCACGACCATCTCAGGGCTGATGCTCTGGGCGGCGAGGAATCGGGCGTAGGCTTGCAGGGGGTACTTGCCGTTGGCTTCCTTGCCGAAGATCGAGGTAGCAGGCAGCGACAGCTGCAGGACATCGCCTTCAACATCATCGGCCAACACCACAGCCAAGCGCTGCTGGTAGCGGCAAGCCTTCATCTCGCCAGTGCCGGAGCCCTTGGCGTTCATGTCGCAGTTGGCGCAGTTCTCGCCTTGGGGTGCGGTGACTTCCTTGTCAGGCACGTTGCCATCGCTGGACCAGCAGTCAGGGCCAGTGGTGCTGTCGGCATCCCACTTCTTGGCGAAGAAAATACGGCTGACCTTGGGGGCAGCGTTGACGATGACGACATCGAGGTGACGGTCCTCAATCTGAGAGACTTCCTTGCCGTCGTGCACCAAGCGGAACACACCGCCTTTAATGCTGATGCGCTTGCCAGACTGACCAGCGCCGCCTGCGAGGGCTTTGGCGATTGCCGAGAGCTCGGCTTTTTTAACGAAGGCGGGGACTTTACTGCCGCCGAAGAGAGCGATTTCACTCATGGTTACTCCTAGTTGAGGTTGGGTTTATTTGACTTCGCCAAAGACGTAGTAGTCTTTGTAGAGTTCGGGGGAACAGGGGACAAGCACCACTGCGATGGTTTCGTTTTTATCGACAGAGACGATGTACTTGAAGGCGTACTCGAACTTGTTTGGCAGCGCGTCCCAAAAGGCGCGTGCTTCGGTTTCTGTGCGGAAGGCTTCTTGCGAACCAACCACGGCGGGGTGTGCGGTCAAAGGGGTTGTTGTCAGCATGGTATTGCTCCTGAGTTACTTGGTTGGCTTGCGCACAGACACGTCGTAGAACGCATCCGAGTTCAAGCCGGGTGGAACGAGCTTGGGGTTCTCTTCGAGAAACTGCGCCATGTTCGTTTGTGCGATACGCTTTTCCAACAGGTCCAGCGCGTTGTGATCGACCATGAACTGTTTGAATGAGTCCCAGTCTTGCGTTGAGTAACGCACCTTCTTGGACAAGATCGCTGTGCCGCTGGGGGTGCTGACCGACTTGGAGCCAAGCGCTTGCATCTGCTCCTTGATCGCGTTCTTCACTTCGTCCTGCTGCACCTTGATCTCTTCCATCTTGGTGGTGTACTCGCGGTCAAGCTCCTGCAGCTTGTCCCGCATCTTGCGGTAAATACGAACCAGCTTATCCATTGATACTGGCTCTTGTACTTGAGTGCTATCTTCCATTTGAGCTCCTTTGTTGTTGTCCATTGTTTGACAAGTATAACGTGTTTTCGGACTTGTGCAACTCCTTTCAATTTTTTCCGATTTCGCTTTTGAACATCTCGGTCAGCAGGTGGTTGTCGCTCACCTTACTGCCCAGCGCTTTGAACATCTTCTGCTCGATGGGGCTGCTCTGGATGTGGATGACCCGCACCTTGTCAGAGTCCTGCCCCTTGCGATCCGCACGTGCGATGGCCTGTGTGTACTGCTCCACGCTCATGAGCGGGCCATAGAACACCACCGTGTCGGCTGCTGTTAGGGTAATCCCGTGGGCAGTCGCTTGTGGCTGCATGACCAGCACCCTCGGCTCAGGCTCCGTCTGGAAGCGCTTGATGATATCGCCGCGCTTGTTCGGGGTGACATCGCCATGAATCTGCTCGTTCTTGATGCCCTGCTTGTCGAGGAAGGCAACGATGGTACTGATGGACGAGCGGAACAGGGCGAACACAATGACCTTGCGCTCGGTCTCCTCCAGCACCTCCAGCAGCACACGGGTGCGGGGCGATGCGTCGAACTCCACCACCTCATGGTCATCCGTGTAGGCAGCGCCTGCGCTGATTTGCAGCAGCTTGCTGACCTCTGCGGCTGCGTTGACTGCGCTGATCGTCTCGCCTGCGGCCTGCACCATCATGCGTTCTTTGAGCAGGTTGTAGTACTTCTTCTGCTGCGGCGACATCTCGACCTCGCGGGTCTCTGTGATGACGGGTGGCAGGTCCAAGCACTGCGCTTTGGTGAAGCGTATGGAGGGCTGCAACGCATCGTGCACTTGGTCTTTGGCCGTGGCCTTGGGTGCCCACTTGAACGCCGTGACTTTGTTCATCACCTTGTCGCGCCATGCCGTGAAGAACTTAGGCACCCGATCGGGCGAGACCAACTTGGCCAAGCCATACGCATCCACAGGCGACTGCGATGCAGGGGTGCCCGTCATCATCCATAGGTAGGTGTGCGGCTGAATGATCTTTGAGAGTGTCTTCCAGCGGTTGGTGCTCACGGTCTTGTAGGCGTTGGCCTCATCGACAATCACCAGATCAAAGCGCCCATCGTTGTTGACCTCATCGGCAATCAGGTTCAGGCCGTCGTAGTTGACGATCACGAACTCGTAGTCACCTTGGATCATCTCGATGCGCCGAGTGGCTTTGCTGTGGTGAGCGATGATGGCGCTGCGGTGCAGAACGCTTTGCCCAATATCGGCAAGCCACGCGCTGTGCATGATCGACAGAGGACACAGGATGAGAACCCGGCGAACCTCACCGATCTTCATCAGGTAGTCCGCTGCCCACAGTGCGCTCATCGTCTTGCCTGTGCCGGGGTCGTTGAAGCAAAAGGCTCTGCGGTGTAGCGTAAGGAACGCCGACGTTTCTATCTGGTGCTCCATCGGCTGGTATTTACCGGGCCAGTTGTAGCGACCGATGATGGGCGAGGGGGCTTTGCGTACACCCAAGTTGCGCAGCACACGGACTTCGTCCAGACCCCACTTGATGAGAATAGAGGTCCCTTCGTCTGACTCAAAGACGACCTGTCTCTTGGGGATGATGTTGTACTTGTCCGGTGTGCGTGTATTTATTAGAAGTGCTTTATTCTCGATGATCTGCATGGTGCTTACGTTTTGTCGCCTCGGTTGGCCTTGACGCTTCGCACGCGCAAGTTGCTTCGCGCTGTTGTGCCGTTCTTCTTGAGCGGCGTGATGTGGTCAACATCTTTGCCGTCGCCTTTGGTGACCGCGCCTTCCTTCTCCAGCATGCGGCGTGCCTTGACGCGCTGTGCACGCTTCTTGACCTGCTCGGGCTTGCCGTGGAACTCGGTGTACTCTTGCTTGTAGTCTCTGGGTTTGCTTGCCATCACACACTCCTTAGTGCTTGGGGTTGTGCTCGCATCCGGTGCAGGGGCACCAGCCGCAGAGCGGGGTTTGTTTGGGATGCCATACGCCGTTGGCCAGCGACGCTTCGATCTTGGCCACGCGCTCACGGTACTGCTGCCAGCCCGTTGAGAACTCCTCGACCTCCATCTTGGCCTTGACCATGTCGTCCTTGACCACAAAGATCAGCGCTGAGTTGACCTTGCGGATGTGTGGGTGATGCGCGAACACCAGCAGCGACATCAAGCGCAGCTGATCGCGGTCAGGGTACTTGTTGTTGCCCGTCTTCCAATCAGCCACCCACGCTGTCATGTTCTCGTCGTCGATGATGAGCAAGTCGGCGATGCCTCGTGCCCATGCGTCTTTGGCAAACCAATCGCAGGGCTTGAGGTCCACGGTCACGGCCATCTTCTGCTCGGCCATCTTGCGTCCGGGCTTCTTGAGCAGCGCATCAACCACTGGCTGCACGAACGCGTACTTCTCGTCAATCGGCGTTTGGTTCTGGATGTAGAGCTCAATGGCCTTGTGCAAGTCGTTGCCGTAGCGTGTAGCCTCGGTCTCTTGGAAGGGGTACTTCTTGAGCACCCGAACCTCGTGGTACCTACGTGGGCAACCCTCGTAATCTTTGAGGGCTGTGTGGCTCCATGCAATCGGTTTGGTCATTTGAATCTCGCAGTGCGGATGGCTTTGGTTAATCGGTCAGCGAATAGGGTGACGAAGCGCTCGTCTTCGCACAAGGGGCTGCCCATGTCGTTCAAGATAGCGTGCGTCAGCTCGTGCCAAAACGTGTTCTCCTGCTGCGCTGGGGTGAAGCGCTTGCCTGTGCGGCTGCTGTGACTGGCTACGTTGATCACGCGGATGTCGTAGCGTACAGACCCCATGCACCCGTACTTGTACATAATTTTGGGGTGCTCCACGGTGAACCACTTGGGTCCAACCATGAGGCGGCTTGGTATTTTGTTCATGTGCTTTCTCCTTATAAAAATCAATTCTTTGCAAGCCCGTACCTGCGGTGCACACCACCGTCTGCTGCCAGCGGGATACCCGGCATGTACTTCGGCTCCTTCGTCATCTGCGCGATCACCCACGACAGTGCCTCCTGAGAGTGTTCTTCAAGAGCCAAAGCCAAGAGTTCGTCGTGCACCGTTCCCTTGCAAGGGTAGCGTTTATCTACCCGCAACATGCCATCGGTCATCACAATACGGGCCGTCCCCTGTGTGATGTTGTTCACGACTTTTCCGGGGTACAGCTTATCATCGTCTGCGCCGTATGTCCACTGCAATCTGCCTTCCTCGTCCTTGCTGGGCTTTAGCCCGTCGTAGATGATGCTCATGCCGTTGGGCAGCACGATCTCCTCCTTGCGGAAGGTCAGGCACTTGTGCGTGTACTCGTTGCCGTTGTACAGGCTGTGCTCGATGAGCTCACCGCACAGGTTCCACAGACCTACAACAGGCTGCGCTGTGGCGCGGTACTTGTCGATGATGGCCTTGGCTGTTACGCAGTGAATGAGTAGCTCCTCGTCCGTGCAGATGTGGGCGATCTCAAACATCTTCTCCATGTGGTGCTTGTTCTCCAAGAAGCTGTGCACATGCCGGCCTGTGATACCCAGCTGCTTGGCGTCGGCCTTTGTGTAGCGCAAGGGCGGAGCCCCGAGGAAGCCCACCAACAACTGAGCAGCGAACGATGCCCAACCCAGACCGTAGCCTGCACCAAGCAGCGCTGACTTGGCTGACTGTCGCTGCACTGGGTGCGAGTCCTTGGTCATACCGGGCAGGTTAAACATCTGCGCACCGAACGCAGCGTACGGGTCACCGCCAGCGCGGAAGATCGCCAGCATCTCGTCGTAGTCCGAGAGCCATGCCAACACACGCGGTTCGATCTGGCTCAAGTCACCCACCACCAGCACCTTACCCTTGGGGGCCATGATGGCCTTGCGCAGGAAGGACCCGCGCTTTAAGTTCTGCATGTTGATGGCCGAGCCCTTGGCTGCGGTCCAGCGCCCCGACTTCGCGCCGTAGTATGAGAGCGGCACAGGCAGCGTGCCTCGGTTGCTGATGTCCAGAAAGCGTTGCGCACGGGTGCGCTCGGATGTGGACTTGACCTTCAGACGCGCCTCACACAGCAGGGCCACGTCCTCGTTGTCACCGTTGAGCATGGCTTGGAACATCGCATCGGTCTTGGCGAAGGCAAAGTTCACACCGACAGGCTTGGGCGTTTTGGCCGTGGGCTTTTTTTTCTTGGTCGGGGGCTCGATGCCCAGCTGGCGCAGTGCCTCGGCAAACAGATCGTTGGATGCCAGCACCGAGTCCGTGATTTTCAGGCGGTTGAGCAACGCCCCACGGTTAAGCTTCTCCTCAAGCAGTGCTTGCGTGAGCATGTTGGCATCGAGCTCCAGCTCAGGTATTGTGAACATGCGAAGCGTCATGTCGATCAGGCGCAGCTCACTGGCGGGGTATCCGGGCAGCATGCGCAGCAGAATCTGTTCACACAACCACGTGTCGTGCTTGCAGTACTCGGCCAACTCCTGCTCAATCACAAAGGGCAGCGCGTCCAGAATGTTCTCGGAGGACGCAAGCCCATCGCCCTTGGGTGGCAGCTCAAAGCGCTCGGCGAGTTTCTTCAGGCTGTTGCCTGCTTCGATGCCGTACAGTGCGCGTGCCATCGACAGGGTATCGAACAAGAAGGCAGGGCGGATGCCGTAGACCCAAGACAGGATAGCGCCATCGAACTGGGTGTTCTGGCATGCCACTGCGGTGCGGCTCCAGTCAATGTCCTCGCCCCACGCTTTGATGCCTGAGCCCCTGACCCACACAGCACCAGTCCTGATGGGTTGGCCGGGTTGCCACAGCTGCGGGTTGCTGAGGTCAATGTCTTTCCATGACAGGCCCCATGCTTTGAAGCGTGGGTCACGGAGGTATTCTTCGGTTGTCTGACACGAGAAGCCCAGCTTAGCGGTACGACCCCATGCTGTCTCGAAGTCCAGCACGATGAGTCGATCAAAGGGCATGCTCATTGCATCACCCCGCTTGGTGTGCTGTGCATCTGCTCGTTGAGCACCGTCTCGTATGCGCAGGACACGAGCTCGAACACCACGTCCTTGTCGCCGAAGGCGTGCATCTGAGCAACTTCGCTTTTGTCCTGAAGTATCAATACAAGCGAGTGCCCATCATTAGCGCAGCGTATCAACTCCCGTATGGTAAGCGCCACGTGTACGGCGGCTCCGTGGGGCAGCGATGCTACGCTGTCGATCAGTTCTCTTGCGGCTGCTTCTTTATCCATGCTACTAACTCCTTTACATCGTTGAGGTTTGTTTCGTTGACCACCAGCGTCTTGCCGCCAGCGAGTCTTATACGGGCCATCTCGGCCTCTTGTAGTGCGGTGGGCTTGTTGGTGCCCGCCTTGCACTCTATACCAAAGAAGCGCCCGTTCAAGCAGCAGACGATGTCAGGTACACCGCTGCGTCCAAAGCCGCCCGTGACTGGGTAGAAGTAGTACACACGCTCGTGCTTGAGTATCTCGACGACTTGCTTCTTTACTTTCGATTCAGGCGTTGCTGCCATTGGTATCTTTCAGATTGGGTGAGGGGGTTATGCAGATTACACGCCCCCTCGTTTCGTGTTATTGGATTGTGTGCGCGTACAAAAAATCCAACACCCCGCGCACACACGACTGCGGTTTACATCTGCAAGGCTTCGCGCAGTCGGCCATCATAGGGTGTTGGGGTACTGTTTATTTGAGGTGTTCGAGTTCGATGAGCAGGTCGACGTAGTGCTTGACCTTCTCTAAATCTTTGATGCCGCCCTTGTCGCGCCAGCGGCTGATGTACTTGACCACGTTGGCTTCGCAGTATGGAAGCTGGTTGGCGTGGATGTACTCGATGGGCTGAATCTTCAGCTTCTTGTAGTGATCGCCGCCGACTTGTACGTCCAGCGCGTTTTGTTCGTTGCTCATATCAGTGCTCCTTTATTTTGAATCTGTTGTTGGACCATCGGCTATCTCCTTCAAGAAGCCGAGCAGGGGCAGTAGCATTTGTAGTTCATACGTTTTGAAATGACCGTCGTTGCATCTTTCTTCGTACGCCCTCGCTTCTGCCTGCAAGCGCCGCGCAAACACACGCTTACCCGCAATAACAAGCTGTTGTGCACGGGTTGGTGACACGTCGAGGTTTTCCCCAATTTTTCTGTATGTCATGCCAAGGGCTCGCATTTCTACGGCCATTATTTTCCGAGGTTTGTGGCTCATAGCGTAGCTTCTCCGAGGTCGGCTAGGTGATCAGTACGCCGCTTTGTCAGCGTGGCTCGGTGCATCGCCTCCAGTATTTTCGGGTTCACCCTTTCGAATGGCCAGAACACACTTGGCGTAGATGTGTTCAAGGGTATGGCGCAAGTGGATTGCTTCTTCGATTGCGTTGTCTCTTTGGTTGCGGAGTTGTCTGTTTTCATATTGCAGGTCTGCTACGAGTAGGTCCAGTTCATGTTCGTTCATTTACTTTCCTTTGTGTTTGAAGCGAGTGTCTACGGTTTTGGCTCGATGGGCTTGCCCCGCCTTGGATGCCTTGAGGGATTGCTCTTGGTCCTTAATCATCTTGTCGCTCTTACCAAACGGACTGCCCTCACGGATGTTGAAAGCGTTGGGCAGAGGCCAGATTCGTTCATCTATTTTCATGGCTTCTCCTTGAAGTCGTCTATTGCAATACACCCACGCTCACGGCAACCTTCATCAAGGGTGGGCAGGAACTCGTCCAGTGCGTTGTACACCTTCTCGCGCAGCATGCTCGGCGCTCCGTGGTACAGCACGGCTATGTCCATCAGCTTTTCGACCAGTGGTTTGGCTTGTTCGTATCTCATTTCATTACCTCATTTCTCATGGAGTTGGCCCGTGCAATATACACAGGGTGCACTCGTTTGTTCAGTAGCTGGGCCTCGTCCAGCGCACGTTCAATAGATACAGCTTGAGTAGAGTCCCACTTGTCGGTCTTGATCAGGGCTTGGCATGCGGACATACCACCGCGCAGGATGCGTACACCTACATCCTCACCGCCAACGTCAGGGTCAAGCTCGGAGGCTACACCAATGGTTGCTAACATCACGGCCAAGTTCTCCAGCAGGTCAGCGCACGGCTCACCATCTTGCATCATGTACAACCTGATCTTGCGGGTGGTCAGGTCATCAGCCAGCTTCTTCTGCGCCATCGCACGGGCCACAGGGTTGAGCGCCGTGTTCTTGCTGACGTACTTGACTCTCATGCCATGATCCAGAAGGCGACCAGTAGGCCACAGCCCATGATGATCGTGATGTAGATGATGTACAGGCAGATGGTTTGCAAGTCGTCCCATTCCATGTTCTTCTCCTTCTGTTGAATCTCTCTGCGCAGTGGCTCAAGTAGCTGATCATCACGGCGCAACCATGTGATGAAGCGGTTGATCATTCTTTTTCCTTGGCCTCATAGCCCGACTTAAACCCAGCATCCCACGCCTTGGCCCAGCATACGCACCACATGGCGTAGAACCCACCGTTGAGCGGGAACTCAAAGTCTTTGTCATCGGTGAACAGGGTGGCGGCGTTCTTGCGCTTGGTAAAAGCTTCCCACGCCTTGTCTCGCGCCTTGTTCATCAGTGGAACATCGTCAAACATTCCGTCATCCATGGTTCTTCTCCTTGAGTTTGGCTTCAATCAAGTGGTAAAACAAAATCAATCCACTACCGTCATGCTTTATAAGTATCTCCTGATATTCCGCATCCGTCAGCCCCACCCACTCCCGTCGCGGCAAAAGCGTCAAAACATCACTACACATCACCTTGACCGAGTTGTAGCCTTCGCTATCGTTGCGGTCTGCGAGGTCGTATGCTTCCTGCATGATGCGGACACGAATTTTTTCTGTGAGGTCTTTCATGTGTTCTTCTCCTTTGAACCCATAAACATTTGTGCGCCCCAAGCGTCCAGTATTCTTGCCATCGCTTGCTCACGCTCCTGTTCGGTAGCATCTTCGTATTCTTCAGCAACGCATTGTTTTAGTATCGCAAACACGTCCTCTGCGAATTGTTTACGTGTTATTGCTGTCATGTGTTCTTCTCCTTGAGTTTGGCTTTGATGTGCCTGATGGTTTTGTTCGGTAGGCACTGAAACAGGCACTCAGCCGGGACTCCGTACTCGAAGCACTTGGCCATTGCACCAATAGGCAGGGCGCGTTTGCTGTTGACAAATTCACTGTAATGACTAGGCTGGATGCCAAGCACAAAGGCCCACTCACCTTGCGTCAGGCCGTAGCTGTCGCGTCGAAACTCGACCGCATCAATGAGTCCGGGAAGCGTCATGTGTTCTTCTCCTTGATCTTGGCTTCTGCCCACTGAGCGCCCTTTAAGAACGCAGCGTCGCCAAAGTGCGTGTCCGGCAGTTCATCCCAGTTCAAACCCACCCACTCACGCTTTTGTAGCCGTGCCACTTCGTCCATCAGGTCGTTGTTGAACGACACCAAGCGGCGCAGTTCGGCGGCAATGTAGGGGGCTAGGTACAGTTTTGCGTTCACCGGGTCTTCCAACTGATCAGCCAGTCGTTCGGCTTCGGCGTGGCGGCTACACGTTTGTGCTGGCTGCTCTGCCTCTGCGATGGCTTGGCGCATCTCGGCAAGGGCTTGATGTGCTCTGTCTGCCCATTCCGAATCGACAGGTTCATCGTGCCAATTACCATCGAAAACCTCAACCCATCGCTTCATTGCTTCGGTTTGTTTGCTCATCTAACCACCCCCACAACAACAGCCAGCACACCAGCACCCACAGCGCCAAGGACGATGCCAAGGGCCAGTGCCGCCCAGTACTTCATGGTCTTGCGCCAAGCTGATGGGGCTTGATGAATCCAAAACGCAGGTGTCCGCTTGCCCACCTTGCCGGGGCTGATGCCGAAGTGGTCGAGTTCAAATTGTTCTCTTGAGGTCATGCTTCCCTCGCTTTCAGCATGGCGTCTGCCATTGCGTAACATCTATCAGAATCTTCTTTGGGTTCCTTCCAATTCCAGTACCCAGCAGTCATGAGCGCTTGCATCGCCTTGGCCGCAAAGTAGTCGCGCAGGGTCATGCCGGGGTAGTAGTTCTCCAGTGGCTTTGTGGTGGGTGCTGGAAATGCTCGCCCACCTGTGTTTGTGTTGCTCATTTCTTTCTCCTGTCACAAAGTGGGTTGTTGAATGTATTCAACGACCTGCTGCATCCCCGCGGCCGATACCGACCACTCAGGCACCCCGCCATCAAGGCAAAGCCCGAGGGGTTGCCGATCCAACAGGGTGCTCACGTAGTAGCGCGAAACAAACTGCCCCCGCTCGCCAAAGGAAGAACCTGCGTAGCTCGAATCGTAAAACTCCACCATCGGCGCTTTGTCGTTGACCAAACAGTCATCGAGCCCGTACCTCTCGCCCGTGTTGACAAGGCGAACATTGAATTTTTCAACTTTTTTCATTTCTTGTTCCTTTCACAGTATTGATTCATTGCTTGCTTGGCCCGTGGCTCACTGCCATCGAACCACCACTTTGTACAAGTCTCCAAGGCTTGCGGGGACATGAGTGCCCGGTCTTGCCCCTCGACGTAGCCTTGTTCAAAGCCACGTGTAAACGCCATCCCAGTCAGCTCGTAGCCGATCACGACGGACAGCACCAGCCAGATTGCGGCGAGGTACTTCATGGTTGCTCTCCAACTTCTTCCTCACTCCACTCATGCTGACAACAGCAGCAGACGTAGTAGTCGTCGTAAGGTGTAACTCCTTGTTGCCACGACCATTTGATCGTGTCGTATTCTTCTGAATCGCACTTAGGGCAGGTTTCGTTCATACGACCTCCAAGGCAAACAAGACAATCAAGAAGATCACCACAACAGGGGCCATCCACAAGACTGCTTTGTCTTCCCAATCCATCTCTGGTTGGGCATCTTTCTCGACCACCTCGCCCCATCGCTCGTATGGGCCAAAGGCTTCCTCAAGTGTGCGTGGGTACACGTAGTCAGCGTTGGGGATGTTTTGTTTAGGTATTTTGTACATGGTGCGCTCCTTTTAGGAAAACAACTTCTTGAGTTCTTCATACACGGCACGCGCATCGCGTACCGACAAACTCTCGACCACATGCTTGGGGTCAACGCCTACACGAAGCATCTTGATGGGTTGCGCGGCTTGCGCTTGCTCGAACTGCTCAACAGTAGGCACGGGCTTCTTCTTGGGTACCAACCTCTGCACAGTTTTCTCTTTGTTGGCTTTCTCTTTGTTGATAGAGAGACCTGCCAGACCTGCCTTGCTCTTAGCCTCACGCTCTTGCTTAACCTTCGCCATTGCTTCATCAAGCGTCATGGCTATGGGCCAGTAACGGTATGAGGACTTGTAGTCCGTGCCTTCGGGCGGCAGCTTCACACGCATGACCAAGCCTCGGTCGTACAACAACTTGAGCTGGCCACTGATGCTGTCGAACCAAGGGTAGCCCATGTCTCTGGCGCGCTTTTCTAACTGAGAGCACGTCACCTTGGGTGTCTCGACAAGCATCTTGTAGACGGCTCGAACTTGTGAGCCGCGCTCGGGGGATTGTGTGTTGTCTGTCTGTGCGAGGGTAAGGGTTTGTGGTGCTTGCACGATTGATTTCTCCTGTGTTTGATTGAGTGCTTGAGGTTGTGTATCTGGCTCGTCATCGAACCATTGCTTTGTTGCGCCTGTCATGGCGTTCTTGAGTGCGTGTTGCAGTGCGTTTTCCATTTCTAAAGCTCCTTGGGGTTAAAGAAAGAATGTCCAGTGTTAGACATTCTACACAAAAAGAGAGGGGCCGCAAGCCCCCCTCCAAACTTAGTTACTGATGGCGTCATAGAGCTCACACATCACGGAGTCCACGTCCATACCTTGGTACAGCGAAGTCGCCGCACTCTCGATAAGCTCGGGCGTCAACTGTGAGATGTGCTGGTTGACGAAGTGCAGGGCCTCAGCTGGGTCGTCAGGCAGGATAGCGTTGGCCATGATGCGGGCGAGGTTGGCTTTGCTGCCCTGCTCTGCCTCAGTCAGCGCGTCAATGACCTCGTACATATAGTCCTCGTCAGCGATGTACTTGGCCCACTCACTGTCGTCGTACTCTTTGTACTTGCCCCACGTACTGTCTTTGTCCCATGCGTGCTGCTTGCCGCTCGACTTGGTATCCCATGCGTGTCCGTAGTCTTTCCAATCAGCATACAAGTCAGGCTCAACAGCAGCCGGGTCACGCTCGGTAGGCAACTCGTCCCAGTCGAACGACAACACAGCGTCAGCCAGCGCACGCAGGTGCAGGATGTCTTGGGCCTCATCACTGCTGTGCTCGCACAGGTAACCGATGCTGATGTTGGTGCACTCAGGCACGACACGGATGAACTCGGCAGTGTCGGTGTACACGCCGCCATCGCATGGCATGTAGAGCATACCGGCATCGTTGAGCTTGTCGCTGAGCGCTTGGGCAAACGCATCGGACGAACACCGACCGCCCGACTGATGCGTGATGATGTCGCTCGAACCCCTGCGGTCAAAGGCAATGGCTCGGTCGAACTGGCTGAGCAGCTCGGTGTTGTGCTTGCCCACGTGTGTGGCACCGATGCCGCCGCACTCCTCGCCAACAGTGAACAGGTAGTAGGCCCGCACCTCGTTGGTCATCAAGTGCATGAGCATGGCGATACCCGAGCCATCGTCAGCGCCCAGCTGCGAGCCGTCAGCAAACCACACGGAGTCGGTCTTGCGTATGTGGTTGATGCCGTCGTCACGGTGCACAGTGTCCACGTGTGCAGTGAACAGCGTTCGGTTGGTGGCGTGTGCTCGGTAGTCCACGTGCAGGTTACCCACCTCATCGAACGACCACGCAGCACCCTCGGGGATGCCCCGCAGGATGTAGCCCAGCGCGTTGCGCTCGTTGAACCCATCATGCGGACGCTTCATGCTGAGCATCTTGTCGAGTGTGGTCATGAGCATGGAGCCCTCGTACTTGCGAGCCAGCGTCACGTCAGCAGCAGAGAGCGCTCGCTCTTGCAGGGTTGCCCGTTTGTACACAGGGGTGGTCACGGTTGATGTCACTGTTTGTAGGACGGTGGGCGTGGTGATGTAGGTCTTGGCGCTCATGGCGTTACCCTTCTTGGTTGATTTCTTGGTGGTCTTGTTTGGTTTGGTAGCGTAGCTCATTTGGTTTCTCCTTCTGTGATTTCAATCTGACTGATGTCAACGTACACGCTGTCGTCAAGGGCTGACTGCTTGAGGTACGTGCCGATGTCATCCTTGTGCCAGCGGTCGCCGTAGCAGTCAAGCACTGTGTCGTCCATCAGCACAGTCTCGCCGTCATGCACGCCGTACTCAAGGTGCACGATGGTCTCGCCAATGTCATCGTCGTGGAAGTGTCGGCCACACATAGTGGTGTGAACATCATCAGCGTCAATGTACTCACCGCTGTGCTTGCTGTCGTCATCGAGGCGAAGCACATCGTCACCCACGTCATCGTCGTGCCAGTAGTTGCCGTCAATGTCGCACACGGTGTTGTCGATGTGCGTGTAATCACCATCGTGGCATCCGTTGTCAAGGCACACGTAGTCCTCAGCTGAGCGTGAGCCGGGCACGATGGCATCGCCCTCGACTGTTGTCACCACCTCGTCGTTGTTGATATACGCACCACCCCAACGGCAGACGTTGTCCACGTATGTGAAGTCAGAGTCGAGGCAACTGCTGCACACAGAGTAGTCGCCGTCAACACCGGTGCCGTGCAAGTCATCCTCACTGACACGTGAGCCGCAGTGCTCGCAGGTGCAGCTCTCGATGAACTCGGCTGTGCCGTTGGTCTCGCGCAGCTGGTACTCACCATCGCCTGAGATGCGCCAGTAGTAGACGCCGTCGCTCTGCCCCAAGTCAGCGTTGTACCTGTCGCCGTCAATGTAGGGTGCAAGCATATCGCCATTTCGCACCTCCTCGGTGTACAGCTTGGTGCCAGCAGGCCAAGAGTTGAAGTGCTCATACCCTTGGTCTTTGAGCCACGCTTGTAGCTTCTCGTCCGAGTGTGAGTAGCCCGTGTTGTTGGGGTTATCGTTGTCCGCCTTGAACGTACGCACGAAGCACTTGTGCTTGTCGGTCTCCAGCACCAAGGCACGACCGACAAACTGATCGCGTCCGTTGCGACGCACAGCCATGCGCCAACCATACTGCGGGTCATAGCATCGGTATGGGTGCTCACGTGTGCAGGCATCCTCCTCGTCCTCATCGTAGCTGTCCCAACGCATACATGAGCGAGGCCCAGTCTGCACCACCTTGATGTAGTCCTTGGCAGTGTCAGGCACAAACTCGCAGGTGTTGGACTGCTTGGCGTTGTAGGCATCGACCATCTCACGCAACACGTGGTCAGGCAAGTCGGCATGCGCCCAGCGCTCACGCACATACTTGTTGACGGATGTCACGACCTGTCGGTCATACTCACCGCCCTTCTCGTCACGTGTGTATGCGATGCGGGTAGGGTCAGACTCAGATACGTGAGGCCACTCAAGCACGACACGGTGCCAGTCGATAGGGCGAGCACGTGTGGTCATGAGGTCATACACAACGGGGTGTATGTAGAAACGGCACTGCAGGACATGGTGCCAAGTGCGGCTGTGGTTTAGCACAGTCATGAGGCAGTGCAGGTTGTAGTTTTGGATGGTATCCATGATGAAAATCTCCTGTTGATGTGCCGATGAAACCGCATCGGCTACGGATAGGGACACGTTGTCCCTGAATTACTTGGCGTCTTGCACAGTCCAGCCAGCGGCCACCATGACACGGCGCACACTGGGGTCAGGCGTATGCCCCTCACGGATAGACGCCACCTTGCGCATGCCATCCACGATGCGGACAATCAAGCCAGAGCGGGGGACTATCCAGATACCCCCATCGGCTACGCGTGCCAGTTGTTTGTTGTTCCACTGCACAGCGTTGGTCATGCCTTCTGTTGTGTCGAGGTCGTAGTTCATTTGAGTTCCTCCGGTATGTCGATGTTGTCGCCCAGTTTGGATGCCACGTAGCACCGCATGGCGGCAATCAGGGGCTTTTCTGCGGCTTGCTCATTCATGCCCCAATAATCACGGGCAAACCATTCCCCCCCGTCCAAATGAGCGCCAATGCTGATGCCCTCCCTCTCAATGATCGGCCCGCCTTGTGCCCAGTCGGTTGATGGTGTGTAGCTGTGGAGCGGCTGGTCTGCGATGCCGTCACGGGTCAGCCATGGGTCGCGTGGGTCGTCAAACTCTATGCCGCGCCCCTCGCATTTCGCCACCGCCCAGTCGAGAGCGGCTCCTGTCAGTTCAGATGTTTTCATTTCCGTTCCTTCGGTGTTTCGATTTCAGATGCGTTGACCATTGTGTTGACCACGACCATCATTGCAGTCAGGGCCGTTAGTCGGTCACGCTTGGGTAGTGTGTCAATCAGGCGGTAGGCAAACTGCAACGCCCCCACTACGTCACTACCTCGGTCGCCATACAGGTTGTTGCGGTATTCAGTCAGTTTCATGCTGTCTCTCCATTGATGAGTGCCACAATCTTTGCGGCTGTTGTGTCATATACGTCCACTGTGCGGTAGCGGCCATACATCGTGATGCACACCTCCACTCGCGCCCTTCCAGCGTTGCCGTAGTTTTCGTACGGCTCCTTCTGCTCTACATACACCACATGGATAGGGTTGACCCATATGTCGGTGCCGGGTAGTTTCACTAACTTCTTCATGCTGTCTCTCCCATCAGGTTGTTGCGCCACTCAGTGAGCGCGTTGAATACGTCTTGTCGTGAGCCCTTGTAGCCCATCATCTTGAGCGTTGAGTAAGCAGTCGGGCCTCGGGATTTGTGCAGTCCTTTGATTTCGAGGTTCAACATCTGGCGCAGGGTCAATAGGCGAGCCGCCTCTATCTGGTGTCCGGTTAGTGTGGTCATTTGCTTTCTCCTTATCGTTTGTTGAGTCTGAGGCGGTAGCTGGTGGCCTTGATGCGGCCCCAGTCCAGCTCGTCCTGTGCTTGCGCTTTCTCAGCCTTACGCATGAACTCATCCGTGCGACGGCTCATCTCTGCTCGCTCTGCGAACTCAGCACGCAGGGTGCGGAGCTTGGCGAGTTCTCTCTCCTTGATACTTGACGCATAGGTCATGATGATTCTCCAGTTGATGTGTCGGTGATTGAGAGCCGCACCGACTTCGGCTTTACTTGTGGACAGGGACACGCTGTCCCTGCTGTTACTCTGGTTGGGGGAGGACGAGGTTACCTAACGCCTCCCTTACTAAGGCAGGGGGCTTTATCCTGTTCGTCTGCTCGTAAGGTATCTTCATGTACCACTCGTCCCGCAGGTCACCGACTGGCTCGGGCAGGTCGGACAGTAACTCGATGAGTCTGCGTGGGGGTGGTGGTATGTCGAAGTTGGGGCCGGTGCGCATGATTGACCACACCTTCTCACTCATGTGCTTATGTAGTACGCCCCTGTAACGCGTTACGAAAGCGTAGAGCTTGGTGCTACCCCTGTCTGTCCGGCTTAGTAGGCGTAGCAAATTGCTGGCCCACTGGGAGTCCGCTCTGAGTACGGAACGAACACCGCGCCACGCCTCCTTGCGTTTGTTGTGGTGGTACTCCCTCATGTTGTTGGTGCTCGTCATACTGCGGGCCTTGGCTCGCTTCTCACGTAACACGTCAGCCTCGTACTGGGTCATCACCCCGTAGTACACGGCGTTGGATATCTCTTTGAGGCTCATGGGGTTGAACTCCTTGCGTGGGTTGCGGCACGCGAGGCACATGGAGCGCTCTATCTCTACGGCGTGGGTTCCAGCAAACCCTTGCTTGCGGGCTTGGAGCTTGGTCAGGTGCTCTTTGAAGTTGTTCGGCGGTTTGTAGGCGTTGCACTTGGGGCATAGCGTGAGTGGGTTCACGCCCTCATCGTGTGGGTCGGGTATGAGCAGGGCGAAGTCGCCGTCGGGTTGGATTTTCATGGGGGCTCCGTGGTTTGTGGGACAGGGACACGCTGTCCCTGCGGTGAATTGTACCGCTAAGTGTCACACGTACTGACACCTACTGGCGCTGCGCCAGTGACGCTGCCACTAACTGCGGGTTGCACGGCAAGCTAGAAGCCCTGTGTTTATGCGGGTTGCAGGGTTTTTGGGTTCGGTGAACATGCCGCTGGGGAAATAGAAAAACCAAAAAGCCTGAGAGCTTCTTTCTCCGCAAGAAGGTGGCAAAACAAAAAGGGGTGTATATATATATCTTTTAATTAAATAAATTTATATATATAGAGCCACCTTTTTGGCAGGCGCTAGGTTTCATGCGGGTTGTAGATGACCGCTATATCTGCCAGTTGCTGTCACGAATACTGGACAGCGCGGCAACCACTGTATGGATATGCAGTCATGCAAGGAACGCATAAAGGTTGGGTGATTTTGGGGCATGGTGCTTAATCCTTGTAGATGTTGAGCCATGTCATGGCGTCTCGTTTGGTGCGGCACTCCCGCATCGTCTTGTCCCCGACACGCACGACCCATTCGATGAGCGGTGTTGTGCGGCTGTTGTAGGACTCTTTGCGGTAGAGCGATGCCCTACCAAGGGTTGTGATGAGTTGCATGGGTTCTCCGTTTGACGGGTTTTGAAACACCGCACAACCCAGACGCTCTGAGTTGTGCGGAAGAAAACAGGGACACGCTGTCCCTGTCACTGAAAAGCGGCCAAGACTTTGCGGCGCTGTGCTGGCGTGAGTTTTTCCATCGCCTTAATCATCTTGGCCACAGGGTCGGCTTCGGTCTTGAACGATTCCTTGGGCGCACTGAAGTGAACCAAGACGTTGCGTTGCCAAGACTTGTAGGCCGCATCAAAGCGCCCTTCGAACGAATACTCTGCACCCTTGAAGAACTGCGCCGCGCCTTTGCCTGACCACGACACCTTGCACTCGAAATGCTCCGCGTGAACAGTCGCCAGCTCTCGCATGAGTTCGGGACACGATGCGCCTTTGAGTTGTGCGGCAACGTCGCGCAGGGCTGTGCCGTAGGTTGTGCCTGCCTTGAGGAACTGGCGATAAGCGGCGACGACTGGTTTGAATTGAGACATGATGAAACTCCAAATTGAAAAGAACAAAAACAAATAGGGACAACGTGTCCCTATTACCTAACCACCTTGATTAGATGCCTCTATTATACCATTCCAGCTTTTTTGGCAGTTTTGCGGTTTGGTAATTTTGGCGGTTCTGACCCCCACCCACCGGGGGGAACCCCTTTTGGGCGTGTGTGGTGGCGCTGTACAATAACACTGTTCCATAACCACCCCCACCATTTTTGTCTAATGCTGTCAAATCAACCAATTAAAAAGCACCCCACCCCCTCAATTAATTAACGCCTACCCCCACCTATATTATAAAAAATTCCAATTAACCTTGTCTAACAATGGACATAGCCAAATAAAAAAGAGGCCCCAGTCTTGCAACCGGGGCCAAACTCAACAAGGAGAATAGCACTGCAACCCGCTTGCGCAGACTGCGGTGGTAGTATAGACTGTGTACATCGAGGTTGCCAACCTACGCAAATATGCTTGAACACCTTATCGTGGATGACCCCACGCAATTCACCCCCGCCGTGCAACAGCACGACGCCAAGATGCTTTTGCCTTTGGCAAAGGCAGACCCAGCCAGCATTGTCGATGCACAAGCGGCCACCAGCGCATTTCTGGAGGGCTTCGACGATGTAGACCCCGACGCGGCAGTAGATGATGCCCAGCGCCAAGCAGCGCGAGAGGCGTTCACAGCCATGACGTCCGGCACCGATGTGCTCGACATACGCACGAAACTGACCCAGATCAAGGTACCGCAGGCGGTACAGCACTTGGTGGGCATGCTCAGCGCGTATGACTGGGAGTTCATGGAGCAGGCCAAGGAGCTGCGCGGCTATGCCGTCTCGCAGATTCTGGAGGAAACCAAGCACCCAGACGCAAAAATTCGTCTCAAGGCGCTTGACATGCTGGGCAAAGTCACCGAAGTGGCGCTGTTTACCGAGCGAATTGAGGTCAAGAAGACCGCGCTCTCTGACTCTGATCTGGACGCCAAGATCAAGGAAAAGCTCAACCGCTTCATGGGCGTGATTGACGCTGAGGACGTATCTGGAATGGATGAGCCCCTGCCTGATGACCTGCCGGATACCCCGCTGGACGCAGGTGAAGCCCCCGTAGACCCACCGGCCGACGCCGATGCGCGTTGAACAACTGACCTCCCTCTCCAAGCGGGAGCTCGAAGCCCTCCAGAAGGTGCTTCCGACCATGACCGTCAAAGAGAAGATGGACCTCTTTGAGATGCTCGAAGAGCGCGAAAAGCGCTTGTCCAACGTGCTTGGACGCTCGGACATGATTGAGTTTGCCAAGTACGTCTACCCCGGCTTCAAGGTGGGGGCTCATCACCGCAAACTGGCCAAAATCTTCACCGACGTGGTCGAGGGCAAGAAGAAGCGGGTGATCATCAACATCGCCCCTCGTATGGGTAAGTCCGAGTTCAGCTCCTACCTGTTCCCGGCCTACTTCATGGGGCGCTTCCCCGAGAAGAAGATCATCATGGGCACGCACACCGCGTCGCTCTCCGAGGACTTTGGCCGCCGGGTGAGGAACTTGATTGACACGGATGAGTACCGCCAGCTCTACCCCAGCACACTGGTAGCCTCCGACCAGAAGGCGTCGGGCAAATGGTCCACCCAGTCCGGGGGCCAGTACTATGCGGTGGGTGTGGGCGGTGCGCTGGCCGGCCGTGGTGCCGACCTCTTCGTGATTGACGATCCACACTCGGAGCAGGACGTCAAAATTAACTCGCGTCTAGCATTTGACACGGCGTGGAATTGGTTCCAAACAGGCCCCTTGCAGCGCTTAATGCCCGGTGGCGCGATCATCGTGATCATGACCCGCTGGAGTCTCTTGGACCTGACCGGGCGGCTGCTTGACTTCCAGACCCGCAACCCCGAAGCCGACCGTTGGGACATCGTGGAGCTGCCGGCCATCCTGCACGAGGGTGAGGAGAACGAGAAGTCGCTCTGGCCAGAGCAGTGGCCACTGGACCAGCTCCAGTCCAAGAAGGCCAACATGGACCCCCGGTTCTGGAACGCGCAGTACATGCAGCAGCCCACATCGGACACCTCTGCGCTGGTCTCGCGCAAGATGTGGCGTATATGGGAGCGTGACGACCCGCCGTCGTGCGAGTACATCATCCAGAGCTGGGACACGGCCTTTGAGACCAAGAACAACTCCGACTACAGCGCCTGCACCACGTGGGGTGTCTTCTACAACGAGGAGGCTGGGGGCAAGCCCAACCTGATCCTGCTCGACGCCTTTAAGGCCCGCATGACGTTCCCAGAGCTGAAGGAGTGCGCCTTGAAGCACTGGAAGGAATGGCAGCCAGATGCGTTCATCGTTGAAAAGAAGGCGGCGGGTGCACCGCTGATCCAAGAGCTGCGGGCTACGGGTATACCCGTACAAGAGTTCAGCCCCAGCCGGGGCAACGACAAGATGGTGCGTCTGAACGCGGTCGCTGACTTGTTTGCCTCCGGCACGGTGTGGGCACCCGACACCCGCTGGGCGCGGGAGGTGATCGAGGAGATCGCAGCCTTCCCCGTGGGCGAGCACGACGACTACGTGGACACCACCACACAGGCGCTCCTGCGCTATAGGCAGGGGGGCTTCATTGCGTTAGACTCCGACGAGCAAGAAGATTTGATGTACCGCATCCCACGGCGTGCGGCGTACTACTGAGGGGTCCAGATGGCAAAGCAAAACGACGACTACACACCGGACTTGGCCACGCTGCAGGCAATGCAGCAGGTCGGCGTGCGAGACACAAGGACCTCGCCGTCTAAGATCGACCGGATGCCCAGCACAGGCGCAGGTTTACCCGGCTTACGGGTGCGGGACTTGCCGTATTTGGAAGACACAAACACGCGTGGGTTTGTCATAGGAAGTAATCGTGCCAGCGAGAAGGACAACAACCGCCGACGCGAACAGACCGTGTTTAAGGCCCCCAGCGCCGGAGCGGACACAGCAGCGCATGAGATTGAGCACTTGCTCGCACGCCAGAACCTTGGGTTTGCACAGCTAACGCGGGACAAGTTTGAAGAACTTCTGGGCGACGGTTCGGACAAACCGACCACACAGATCGTACGCAAGCGCGGTGCTTTTTTGGATGGTCTGATTGAATCGGCACCGTATTTGAAAGAAAAGTACGGCATCGACAATGCGTACATGGACCCTGAGTTCATACGCGAACAAGGGCGTGTTGGCCTCTACGAAATACTTGCTACACTGGCTGGCACGGAAGCTGCACAGAACGTGGACCTGACAAAAGACCCCGTTCTTCGTAAAACCTTGTTCAAAGACAAGGACGTGCGCGAGACTTACAACGCCGTCACCGGGCTGCGCCAAACGCGCCTTGACCCCCGTGATATAGACCCGTACACCCGCCAGCCCGAAAAAGAAGACGGCATGCTGGGTGGTTTGAAAAAACTGATTGGTTACGCTAACGGCGGTCGTGTGGACAACGCCGGTGGTAGCAAACTGATTTAAGGAACCGAAATGGCGACCAACATTGACAAAGCCCTATACCAAGCCCCCATGGGCATTGATGAAGCTGCAGAAGAGGAGTCCCCGATCGAGATTGAGATCGTGGACCCCGAGGAAGTCAACATCGGCATCGACGGGTTGGAGATCAGCTTGAAGCCCGGTGAGCCTTCGGCTGATGACTTCGAGTCCAACATCGCCGAGTTCATGGAAGAGCAGGACCTGCATGCGCTGGCCGAGACCTTGAGCGATGACGTCAAGAACGACAAGGACAGCCGCAAGGATTGGGAAGAGACGTACAAGGAAGGCTTGAAGCTGCTGGGCCTGAAGTACGAGGAGCGCACGGAGCCGTGGAACGGTGCCTGTGGCGTCTTCCACCCCATGATCACTGAAGCCGTTGTGCGGTTCCAGTCCGAGACCATCATGGAGACATTCCCGGCCAAAGGCCCGGTGATGACAAAAATTGTTGGCAAGCAGACAACGCAAAAGCAAGAAGCCGCCCGCCGCGTTGCCGAGGACATGAACTACCAGTTGACCGAGGTCATGGTTGAGTTCCGCCCTGAGCACGAGCGCATGCTCTGGAGCCTGCCGGCCACGGGTTCTGCGTTCAAGAAGGTTTATTACGACCCCAGCTTGGGTCGCCAGACATCGGTGTTTGTGCCTGCCGAGGACGTGATCCTGCCTTACGGCGTGACGGACATCTTCACTTGCTACCGCGTCACCCACGTGATGCGTAAGACCGAGAACGAGATTCTCAAGCTGATGAACGCCGGGTTCTACCGTGAGGTGGACTTGGGCGAGCCCACCCGCAACATCGACGACATCCGCAAGGCCAAGGACGAAGAGACCGGCTTCAGCTCGATGAACGACGACCGCTACGAGCTCTTGGAGATTCAGGTTGACTTGGACCTTCCCGGCTTTGAGGACAAGGACAAGAACGGCGTGGAGACAGGCATCGGCCTGCCTTACATCGTGACGGTGCTGACCTCGACCAACGACATTCTGGCCATCCGCCGCAACTGGTCCCCTGACGACAACCTGCGCTTGAAGCGTCAGCACTTCGTGCACTACCAGTACATCCCCGGTTTCGGCTCGTACGGCTTCGGTCTGTTCCACCTGATCGGCGGCTATGCCAAGAGCGCCACCAGCCTGATGCGTCAGCTGGTTGACGCTGGTACGCTGAGCAACCTGCCCGGTGGTTTGAAGACCCGTGGCCTGCGTATCAAGGGCGACGACACCCCGATCGCTCCGGGCGAGTTCCGCGACGTGGACGTGGGCTCGGGCAACATCCGCGACAACATCTTACCGCTGCCTTACAAGGAGCCTTCGCTGGTCCTGTCGGGCCTGATGGACAAGATCGTCGAGGAAGGCCGCCGCTTCGCGGCCTCGGCCGACAACAAGATTTCAGACATGTCAGCCAATGCTCCTGTGGGCACCACACTGGCTATTCTGGAGCGGACCCTCAAAGTGATGTCTGCCATTCAGGCCCGTGTGCACTTCTCGCTCAAGCAAGAGCTGAAGATGCTCGCCGCCATCATGCGCGACTACGCGGACGACGATTACGACTACGAGGTTGAAGACGCACAGCCGCACGCACGCAAGGCCGACTTCAGCTACGTGGAGATCATTCCCGTGAGCGACCCCAACGCGGCCACTCTGGCGCAGCGTGTGGTGCAGTACCAAGCGGTGATCCAGCTGGCGCAGATGTCGCCACAGATTTACAACTTGCCGCTCTTGCACCGCCAGATGCTTGACGTGCTGGGTATCAAGGATGCCAACAAGCTGGTGCCAATCGAGGATGACCAGAAGCCCACAGACCCCGTGCGCGAGAACATGGACCTGATCAACGGCAAGCCCGTCAAGGCGTTCTTGGAGCAGGACCACCAAGCGCACATCGCCGTGCACATGGCTGCGATGCAGGACCCCAAGATGGCGCAGCTCATCGGCCAGAACCCCATGGCCCAGCAGATTCAGGCGGCAGCAATGGCTCACATCAACGAGCACATGGCCTTCGAGTACCGCAAGCAGATCGAGCAGCAGTTGGGTGCTCTGCTGCCCTCGGAGGAAGAAAACGAGAACATGGACCCCGAGGTCGCGGCCAAGGTTGCTCAGATGGCAGCGCAAGCCGCCACCCGTTTGCTGCAGAAAAATCAAGCAGAAGCGGCTCAACAGCAAGCCCAACAGCAAGCACAAGACCCCGTCATCCAGATGCAGATGCAAGAGCAAGCTCGCAAGGATGCCGAGACGCAGGCAAAAATTCAGCAGGGCAACCAGAAAATCGCCATCGAAGAGCAGCGTCTGGCAATGGACGCCGCCAACAAGGCAGACCAGACCGAACTCGCCAAGCAGCGTTTGGCTGTCGAGGCACTGGATAAGGCCGACAAAACGGAAATCTCCGAAATAACGGCCATGCAACGTAATACGAAAGGTAACCAATGAGCCCTGAAACCGATGCGTTCATCCGTGTGCTGCGAGAAAAAATTCGAACGGACATGAACAACTACGCCGATGACGTTGCTACCGGCGCTTGTCAGGATTTTCCTGCGTACAAAGAACTGTGTGGTGTCATTCGAGGTCTGGCGGTTGCTGAACGCCACATCTTGGACATCGTGCACGCCGCCCGCAAAGCCAATGGCGACATGGACGACGACTTGAATTGACCTCAGCTCCCCGTCTGGTCAACGGGCCGCTCGTAGCACGGTTTGCTACGCCTCTGTGAAAGTGAAAAAAATGAGTGAAACACTCGACTCTCCTGTGATCGAAACGGTTCAGATGCCTGACGAAGACGCATCTCCTGCCGAAAAAGCACGCATGCTACCGGACCCAACCGGCTGGCGCATCTTGTGTGCAATCCCCACCGCCAAGAACACGTTTGAGAACTCCAACATCCTCAAGGCCGACTCGGTCATGCGGGTGGAAGAGCAGACGACGGTCGTTCTGATGGTGCTCAAAGTTGGTCCCGAAGCGTACAGCGACAAGGAGAAATTCCCCTCCGGCCCGTGGTGCAAAGAAGGCGACTTTGTGATGGTGCGTGCGTATGCAGGTACCCGCTTCAAGATTTTCGGCAGTGAGTTCCGGTTGTTGAACGACGACCAGATCGACGCCGTTGTGCAAGACCCTCGCGGCATCATGCGCGTTTAAGGAGAGATCATGGACCCAGATAACTTTAAGTTCCCCGACGAAGTCGAGGACAAAAAACCCAATACGGGGGCCGACGAAGAAGACTTTGAAGTCGAGATCGTTGACGACACACCCCCTGCAGATCGCGGCCGACAGCCTCTGAACAAGAAGGTTGAGGACCCAACCGAAGACGAGCTCGAAGAGTACGGTGCTCGCTCCCAGCAGCGCATCAAAGAGCTGACCCACGCACGTCACGATGAGCGTCGGGCCAAGGAAGCCGCTGTTCGTGAGCGCGAAGAAGCCCTGCGCGTGGCCCAGCAGTTGATCGAAGAGAACAAAAAGCTGCGCGGATACGTCAACACCGGTACCGAGGCTTACGCCCAAACCATGACGAAGAACGCGGAGATGGAGCTCGACGCAGCTCGCCGTGAGTACAAGTCTGCACAGGAGGCGTACGACAACGACGCCATGATGGCCGCGCAGGAAAAGATGCTCGACGCGAAGTTAAAACTTGAAAGTGCAAAAAATTTCAAGCCAGTACCTTTACAAGAGCGTGAAAGTGCTGTACAAATCAACCCATCGCAACCCGCAGCCTCCAAGCCTGACGAAAAGTCACTGCGCTGGCAGCAAAAAAACCAGTGGTTTGGTGCTGAGGGATTCGAGGACTTAACCAGCTACGCGCTGGGACTGGACCTAAAATTGCGCAACAACGGCGTTGACCCCAGAAGCGACGCCTACTACGAGCATATCGACGCTCGCTTGCGAGAGAAGTTTCCAGAGGCGTTCACGCAATCCCGCGTGGAAGACTCCGGTCAGACATCCTCGGCTACTCCACGAAAACCTACAGTGGTGGCTGCTGTAACCCGCACGTCGGGCGCAAGCAAAGTCAAGTTAACCAGCACCCAAGTGGCGTTGGCAAAAAAACTTGGTCTTACCCCGCAGCAATACGCTGCTGAACTGTTGAAAATGGAGAACCGAAATGGCTGATGCTCGTACAAATCGTGACTTGGTGTCGCGCGAAAAATCCATGCGTGCAGTGTATGTGCCTCCCAGCACCTTGCCCGCGCCCGACCCACAACCGGGTGTTGCTTTCCGATGGATTGCTACCGCAATCATGGGACAACCGGACCCAACCAACGTGTCCAAAAAGATGCGTGATGGCTGGGAACCCGTGAAAGCAAGCGACCACCCAGAATTGATGCTGCAAGGCAACAAGGAAGGTAATGTGGAAGTTGGCGGTTTGATGCTCTGCCGAGCTCCTTCAGAAATGATGGTTGCCCGTGACGAGTACTACCAAAAACAAGCCGAGGCGCAGGTGGATTCTGTGGATAACAACTTCATGCGCAATAGTGACCCGCGTATGCCCCTGTTCAGTGAGCGTGAATCACGTACGAGCAAGGGCCGTGGGTTTGGTTCAGGTTCTAAATAACGGAGAAACCCTATGACATATCCTGTCGTTTCTGCTCCCTACGGACTGAAGCCGATCAATCTGATCGGTGGTCAAGTCTATGCCGGTTCAACCCGTGCATTCAGCATTGCCAGCGGCTATGCAGCGAACATCTTCTACGGCGACGTGGTCAAGATTGTTTCTGGTGGTGTCATCGAAAAAGACACCGGCACCTCTACAGCTACCCCTGTGGGTATCTTCATGGGCTGCTCATTCACCAACCCATCCACCAAGCAACTGCAATTCCAACAGTTCTGGCCCACCGGCACTGTGGCTGCTGATGCTGTGGCTTTCGTTGTTGATGATCCAGATGTCCTGTTTAAGGCCGTCTTGGTCGCTGGCACCACCGCCGATGACACCGCCTCCGGTTTGCTCCCCGCATACTTGGGTCGTACCGTTATTGGCAGCAACGCCGCTTTGGTCCAGAACGCTGGCTCGACCACCTCTGGTGACAGCAAGATCGGTGTTTACACCGCTGCTGGCGCTACTACCACCGCTACGCTGCCTATCCGCATCGTTGACGTGGTTGTGGACACTGCCAACTCGTCTGGCAACTTCGTCGAATTGATCTGCAAGTGGAACGCACCTTCCGCCGCGATTACCATCGACTTCACCGCTGAAACTGCTTCTGTCTCGTTGGCAGGTGGTCATCAGTACCTCAACCCAACCGGCGTCTAATAAGGAGCTAAATCATGGCTATTTCACGCGCACAACTGCTGAAAGAATTGCTCCCCGGCCTGAACGCCTTGTTCGGTTTGGAGTATGCAAAGTACGGCGAAGAACACAAAGAGATTTTCGAAACCGAAACCTCCGAGCGTTCGTTCGAAGAAGAAACCAAGCTGTCTGGCTTCAGCGCTGCCCCGGTTAAGTCCGAAGGTGCCGCTATTGCTTATGACAATGCGCAGGAAGCCTTCACCGCACGTTACACCCACGAAACCATCGCTTTGGGCTTCTCCATCACTGAAGAAGCTGTGGAAGACAACCTGTATGACAGCTTGTCCAGCCGCTACACCAAGGCTTTGGCCCGTGCCATGGCATACACCAAGCAGGTCAAGGCCGCTTCGATCTTGAACAACGGTTTCTCCGGCAGCTACACTGGTGGCGACGGCGTTTCTTTGTTCAGCACCGCGCACCCCTTGGTCTCTGGTGGTACCAACAGCAACCGTCCTGCAGTCGCCTCCGATTTGAACGAGACTTCCTTGGAAGCCGCCGTTATCCAGATCGCTGCGTGGACTGACGAACGTGGTCTGTTGATCGCTGCCAAGCCCCGCAAGCTGGTCGTGCCTCCTGCACTGATGTTCGTTGCCAAGCGTCTGCTTGACACCGAGCTGCGTGTGGCCACTGCTGACAACGACTTGAACGCGTTGAAAGCAATGGGCTCGATCCCTGAAGGCTATGCCGTCAACCACTTCTTGACCGACAACAACGCTTGGTTCCTGTGCACCGACGTTCCAAACGGCTTGAAGCATTTTGTGCGTACCCCGCTGCAAAATTCCATGGACGGGGACTTCGATACCGGGAACGTTAGGTACAAAAGTAGAGAGCGTTATTCATTCGGATGGAGTGACGCCCTCGGAATGTACGGTTCGCCCGGTTCGAACTAAGCACCGTAGTCGCTTGGCTCACAGCCAAGAAAGACGCAGCACAAAAAAGCCCCTTCGGGGGCTTTTTTGTTGCCTGTTTGACGGCGAAAATAGCTGTGGTATATTTCCTGTGTCGTATCAAGGAGCACACATGGACACCACAAACCTACCCAAGACCCGAGCCGAAGCCAAGGCAACGGGGGCCAAGTACTATTTCACCGGAGAGCCGTGCAAACACGGGCACATCGCACCGCGCAAGACCAAGGGCGTCTGCGTAGATTGCATGAAACTTCAATGGCAGCGAGACAACGAAACCCGCGCCGAGTACTTCGCGCAGTACAACCAGTCTGAAGCCGGTAAAGATGCGAAGCGACGTTACTACGAAACAAACAAAGACGCTGTTATAGCGCGAGCAAACGCCCGTCCGGCCGAGGAACGCAAGGGGCACCGGGAGAAATATAAGAAGCAAAATCCGGAGCTTTACAAAGCCTTTGTCAGTGTTCGCAAACGCCGCCACAAAAAAGCAACGCCGCCGTGGATAACGGCGGAGCAAAAGTTGGCCATTCGACACCTGTACCTTCAGGCTATGAGCCTTACAAAACTGACCGGCGAGCGGTACGTGGTCGACCACATTGTTCCGCTAATCAATCCGGCAGTTTGTGGCCTCCATGTGCCATGGAACCTGCGGGTCATCACACAGGAAGAAAACTTGCAAAAATCGAACAAGCTCGTTGACCCCACCACACCAGCGTGATATAAACACCCAACCCGGATTTTTTCGGTGTTCTGACGGCTCCGGGCCGACGTCATGCAGACAGAACACTTCAACCGCATGAGGAACCAATCATGGCACGCACTACGTTCAACGGCCCAGTCACATCCCAAAACGGATTCATCGACGGCCACCAAGTCTCCACCGCCAACGCAATCAACTCCACGGCAACCGCTACTGCAGCTCAAGTTGCATCTGGTTACATCACTTCGACCTCGGCTGCCGCTACCACGATCACCTTGCCTACCGGTACGGCTCTGGGTTCTGCCATCGGCGCGACCAAAGGCACCGTGTTGGACTTGTTCATCGACAACACCGCTGGCGCAAACACCGTGACCATCGCAGTGAACACCAACGCGATCCTGTCCACCGCAGCTACAGATACCGCTGGCTCTTTTGGTGATTTGACTGTTGCCTCCGGCGCTACCGGTTTGGCTCGTTACACCATCATGTTCTCCAGCGCTACTGCCTACGTGTTCACGCGCACTGCCTAATTAGGAGCCCACCATGGGTATGCAAACTGACGTCTTAGCGACCAAGCCGCTGACGGCGACTGGCAACTTCAAGACCCAAGGTGATGGCGACATTCCCCGTACTCGTGTCAAAACGATCTACGCCGTGAATGGTGCCAGCGCCGGGTCTGTGGTGATCCGCGAAGGTGGGGCCTCGGGCAACATCATCGCCACGGTTAACACCGCTGCCAACACGACTGCCGGCTACACAATCATCCCCGTTCCGGGAGAAGGCGTTCTCTGCAAAGAGGGCGATCTACACGGCACGGTGACGAACACCACGTCCATCGTTTTGTTCTACGGCTGATCATGGCTACCAAGAAGAAGACCCCATCCCTTGCAGTCGGTCGTGGTGAGAAGCTACCCGTCTCCAAAGGAGCGGGGCTGACTGCCAAGGGCCGTGCCAAGTACAACGCTGCCACCGGTAGTAATCTCAAAGCCCCCCAGCCCCAAGGCGGCAAGCGCAAGAACTCTTTCTGCGCTCGCATGTCCGGGATGCCGGGTCCGCTGAAAGACGAAAAGGGCCGGCCCACCCGCAAGGCGGCTGCCCTGAAAAGATGGAAGTGCTGACATGAGTGACGATGCTATCCAAACAGCCCGAGAACTCGCCACGCATGCGTCCGACATCAAGCATTTGCAAGATGACATGGACAAGATGCTGGTGAACATGAAAGAGATGCAAGCAACGTTGTTGGCAATCGACAAAACGCTTTCCGAAGCTCGTGGCGGATGGAAGGTTTTGATGTTGGTTGGCGGAGCCAGTAGCGTCGTGGGCGCAGGGTTGGTTCAACTCACCAATTGGTACGTGGGGAAGTAATGCCCAGCAAATCACCAGAGCAGAAGAAGTTCATGCAAGCGGTGGCGAACAACCCCAAGTTCGCCAAGAAGGTTCAGGTGCCCGTCAAGGTGGGTAAAGAGTTTGTAAAGGCCGACAAGGCCAAAAGGAGCAAATGATGGAAAACGCAATGATGAAGAAAATGGGTCGCGGTATGGCCAAGGCCGACATGCAAGAGATGTTCGGCAAGAAAAAGCCTGCAGCCAAAAAAGCTGCGGCCAAGAAGCCCGCCATGAAAATGGGCGCGGTCAAGACCAATTCGCGTCCTGACGGTGTGATCAAAAAGGGCGGCACCAAGGGCACCATGATCAAGATGGCTGGCGGCGGCAAAACCTGCTAAGGAGCGCACCATGAGCAAAGCAAAAATGGCGTCGCTGAAAGCGCATAAGTCTGCAGGCGAGTCGCGCAAACGTGCGAGCGACATCAAGGGCATGCTGCAAACCGCTGAAGACGAAAAGAACCAGCCCAAGCTGGACGAGGCATACGAGAAGGCTCGTACCACGTTCAAAGCCGGCGGTTACGTCCGTGCGGCTGATGGTTGCGCCAAAAAAGGCAAGACCAAAGGCAAGATGGTCTGACATGCTACGCAGTCGCGGTATGGGGGACATGCTCCCATCTAAAATGCCCGGACCAAAGCGTAAGGGCCGTCTGGATGACACCGACTTCACCCAATACAAAGAGGGTGGGAAGGTGAACGCCGCTGGCAACTACACCAAGCCCAGTCTTCGCAAGAAGATCGTAAGCCAAGTGAAAGCCGCTGCCACGCATGGAACCAAGGCGGGCCAATGGTCTGCACGTAAGGCACAATTGGTCGCCAAGAAGTACAAAGCCGCTGGCGGCAGGTACAGGGACTGAGATGAAAGCACCGCAGAAATCTCTAAAAGACTGGACCGACCAAAAATGGGGGACCAAAAGTGGTAAAAAATCTTCTGAAACAGGTGAACGATACCTACCTAAAGCTGCGATTAAAAGCCTCAGCCCTGCTGAGTACGCTGCTACAACGCGTGCGAAACGCGCTGGCAAAAAAGCCGGGAAGCAGTTCGTAGCGCAGCCCAAGTCCATCGCAAAGAAAACAGCAGGGTTTAGATAATGGCTGAATACAAAAGCGTTTTAGAAGACGACGCTCCAGAGTATGGCTCCAAAGCATGGCGCGATATGATGGAGAAAAAACAGGCTTTACAAACAGACACCACCCTAGAAAGTTTGCTGGCTGCACCCGTGCGCGGCGCAATGGCTTTGGCAGCCCCTCTGCGCGGTAAAGCAGCGGCAAAAGCAAAACCAGACATCAGCGGCTTGATTGGCAGAGACGTCGCCAAAAACGAGAAGCAAGATAAGTTGCTTGCGGAAATCATCAAAAAAACAGGTAGGCACCCATTTAAAGCTTCACCGGAAGTTTTGAAAAAAGAAAAAAACGCTCGCATTCTCTCTCGCGTGAAAAGAGAGGTTGGGGAAGATGCCGCCAAAAGTCAGCTGGCCAGTGTTGGCTTCGGGGCTGATCGTGCTTTCAATAGCGACGACTACAAAAAAGGCGGTACAGTCAAGAAGGCGGCTTCCAAAGCTTCTTCTCGTGCAGACGGCATCGCCCAAAAAGGCAAGACCAAAGGTAGGATGATTTAACCATGGCAACATCAGGCGTCGCAAACTTCAATTTGGACCTCTCCGAGATCGTCGAAGAGGCGTTCGAGCGTTGCGGCGGCGAACTCAGGACCGGTTACGACCTGCGCACAGCGCGGCGTTCCTTGAACTTGATGTTTGCAGACTGGGCCAACCGAGGCGTGAACATGTTCACCTTCGAGCAAGGCACGATTAACTTGATCCCCGGCACTGCCACATACAACCTGCCAGAAGACACCGTGGACCTGCTGGAGCATGTCATCCGCACAGGCGCTGGCAACGAATCAACACAGGCCGACCTGACCATTACCCGGATCAGCGTCTCGACCTACGCCACGATCCCCAACAAACTCCAGCAAGCCCGACCCATCCAGATTTGGGTGGAGCGCTTGAACACCCCTCGCGTGACCCTGTGGCCCATACCAGACGACAGCCAGACGTACCAGCTCGTCTATTGGCGCATGCGCCGTATCCAGAACGCAGGTGATGGTGTGAACACGATGGACATGCCGTTTCGCTTCATCCCCTGCATGGTTGCAGGCTTGGCCTACTACTTGGCCCTGAAGGTGCCCGGTGGTGCCGAGCGTTTGGGTGTGCTCAAAGAACAGTACGACGAGGCTTGGGGCTTGGCCGCAGGTGAAGACCAAGAAAAAGCCGCTGTTCGATTCGTGCCCCGCCAGCAGTTCATTGGGAGCTGAGCGTGGGTAATCGGTTTGCCCAAGGCAAAAAGGCGATCTCGATATGCGATCGCTGTGGCTTTCAGTTTCGGCTCAAAGAGCTAAAAGCATTGGTCATCAAGACCAAGAACGTCAACATTCTGGTCTGCAAAGAGTGCTGGGAGCCCGATCAGCCGCAGCTGCAGCTGGGTATGTTCCCGGTGGATGACCCGCAGGGCCTGCGCAACCCGCGTCCTGACAGTAGCTATCTGCAGT
>Ga0315903_10000300_pt1 | contig 73904 bp, 45 predicted proteins | sample LakEriMetagenome_7_FD_203524 | JGI IMG/M metagenome (GOLD analysis project Ga0315903, IMG submission 203524) | Freshwater fungal communities from buoy surface, Lake Erie, Ohio, United States - Buoy 2 MA119 | ecosystem: Environmental > Aquatic > Freshwater > Lake | place: USA: Lake Erie, Ohio... | reverse complement strand
TTGGGATAAAAATTTGGAAAGCAGCATGACGATTATTGGCGAAAAAGGAAGTGTAAAAATCGGCGGTCAGTACATGGATAAAGTCGAATACTGTCATGTTGAAAATTATGAGATGCCTACCCTCTCACCAACAAACCCAGGTAATGATTATGGTGCTTATAAAGGCAGTGCAGCGAACCATCATTACATTATTGAAAATGTAGTGGACGTATTAAAAAATCGTGCAACAATAACAACCAATGCTCTTGAAGGGTTGAAGGTGGTAGATATTATCGAAAGAATGTATAAATAACGAAATCGATTTGAGTACTTCAAAAAATTTAATATTTAGTTTTTCAGCTCAAATACTCAACACAATTTTTGCTTTTATAACCTCCATTTATGTAACAAGAATATTAGGTGTATCAGGGCGTGGTGAATATGCTTTGTTCATGAACTCACTTAATTTTTTTGTTCTTTTATATGGATTCAGTATCAACTCAACAATTACGTATTTTATCAATACCCTAAAAGTTAAGCAAGACAAATTATTCTCAAGCTTGGTTTTCATTGTATTTGTGAGCACTGCATTATTGGCTGCAACCATTGGTTTACTGTACATGTTTAATTTAACCGAACACGTAGTACCAAAATCTGCTAAAGTAGATTACTATTTAGCATTGATGTTACTATTGTTTATTACAAATATCGTTTCTGGCATAGTTACTTCATTATTTGTGACATACAAGTATTTCAAAATTAATAGTCTTATCATAGTCGCTTTTGTGGTGCTCCCCTTGATTTTTTATGTGATATACTATCATTTTATCCCACCTATAAATGCTGACTTTTCTTTACTATTTGTTCTATCAGTAACTACAATAACCGCTATTCTTTCTATCATCACCTACGTTGTTATCTTAGGCAATAAAATAAGTCTTACATTTTCTTCGAGTCTTTATCACCCTGAGATGTTGCGAGAAGTAATTAAGTTTACGGGCATGGCTTATCTAGCTAATGTAGCTCAATTTCTTACCTATAGGCTAGACATATGGGTCGTAAATAAATATTGTGGCAGTAGTGATCTAGGCAGCTATTCATTGGCGGTGCAATTTTCGCAAATGTTATGGATTATTCCGAGTTCAATTGGCGGAGTAATTTATAGTCAAGTTTCACATCTCGAACGTACTGAAAAATTACCGAACAAATTACTAAGTATAATACCTATCGTTTTCTATGTCACGCTGTCTTGCGCGCTGTTCGGGAGTTTGCTAGTTTATTATTTATTACCCATCTTATACGGCGAACAGTTTGCACCAACTTATATACCTATGCTCATATTGTTAGTGGGCAGTGTTTTGTTGAGTTATGCAACCATAATCACCAATATCAATGCAGGTAGAGGGTCGTTCAAACACAATTATCAAGGAAGTGTCGCTGGTTTAACACTTTCATTGCCACTTTATCCAATACTCATTTCTCACTTTGGAATAATTGGTGGTGCGTGTGCGAGTACCCTCATATATACATTCCAAACTATATTTTATACTACTTTATTTTGCAAACATGAAGATGTACATTTGTTGAAAATATTCAAATTTAATATTAGAGAAACTTATACATCAGTAAAAAGTGAGTTATAATAACAAAGTATATTGGGAAAATTTGGTTGGGAACACGATGCAATTGCGCGAAGTGGGTTGGCCCGAATGGACTGAAGCCTATAATAAAGCGAGATACAAATTAACAGCCAAAGGAACACAAGATGTGCTTGAGAAGTTTATCGATGTTGCTCCTAGGAATATATTAGAAATTGGATGTGGTGTAGGATTTTGGACAGACTTAATTTTAAAAAGATATCCTAACTCAAATTATACGGGTGTTGATATCAGTAAAGCAACTATTCAAAATTTGAATGAAAGATTCCATCGCGATAATATTAGATTTATTCATGCGGATGTTTCATTACCCTTTGAACAATTAGATCTAGCTATTACTTCTGTAGAATATGATTTGGTAGTTTGTTTTGAAGTACTCTTGCATATTGTGAAAGACGAAGCTTGGGCAAATGCTGTATCAAATATTTGTAAACTCAATACAAAAAACGGTAATATTATTTTGAGTGAGCCATTTTTTATGTTTACAAAACCTTACCCAGAAAATGAAAACTCAGTAAATAAGGTAAGGACTTACGGTGATTATACTAAAATATTCAACCAACAAACTCGAAAAGTAGTTCACATACAAGCAAGAAGCTATTTATTGGATAATAATTTTGATTTCAAATCAAGGTTTTGGCAAAAAGCTTGGAATTTTTTCTTTAAATATTACAACAGATTGCTGTCTATACAATCTGAAAAATTAGGATTTATTTTAGGCAAAATCGCATATGCATTTGATAGTCTATACATTAAAGTGAATAAAATAGGTCATACTTGCCGCATTATTGTTTTAAAATAAAAAACATTTGTGAAGATCTTATTTATAGCAAACTGGTGGCCTAATGATGAAGTCTATTCTGGAATTTTTATCAAGGAGCATGCTAAAAGTATCGCATTATATCATGAAGTTCATGTACTCAACGTAAAATTTGAACCTACTCGCACATTCTATAAAAGCGTTTTCTCAAAAAAAAATTACAATGAAGATGGAATGCAAATTTGCGAAGTAAAAATAAAAATCCCCAAAGGAAGATTATTCAATAATAGATACACTGAGGTTTTCAAAAGAATAATAATTGTTTGGTTGTATAAATATTATGCATCGATACTTGTTGCTAAAACAAAATATCCTTTAATTCATTTGAACGTTTTCTCGAGCGATTTTGAGTTTCTTTTCACAGACAAAAAGTATAAGGATATTCCTAAAGTTTTAACTGAACATAGCGGATACTATTTACCAGCACAAAATCGATTACAAGGTGAAGAGTTAAATAAATTCATTTTGTATACACAAAAATGGCTTAATCAGCCAATGCTAAAAGCGATACTTCCAGTTTCTAAACATTTAGAACAAACACTCATAAATTACTATAATATTAAAACGCCGCAATTTGTTGTGCCAAATATTGTTACTGTATCTGATGAACTACCAGCATCTACTGAAACTGAAAAAATTAAGATTTGCCTAGTCGCCAATTGGGAATACCCCAAAGATTTAAATTTGTTCTTGCAGGCTATAGACAGACTTAGTCAAGAAGAATTAAACGGAATAAAAATTACGATGGGTGGTTTTGGAAGTTTATATGATGAAGCTATTCAGCATAAATTCAATAAGGAAATTGATATTTCGTATAGGGGGCGTTTGAACAAAATGGAAGTTTACCAACTACTCAAGCAATCCGACTTATTGGTGCATCCCACTTTATCTGAAACCTTCTCTTGTATTGTAGCTGAAGCATTAAGCTACGGCACCCCAGTACTTTCTATGAAAACTGGTATCATGCTAGATATAATTAATGAGGATAATGGGATTGCTGTTAATATTGGTGATGATCAATTATTTTATGATTCTTTAGTAAATATTCTCGATAAATTACGTAACAAAAAATTTGATAGAAATAAGATATCTGCTACTCACCAAACAAAATTTTCTCCAAAAACAGTTGGGTCTCTTATATCTGATATATATTCGTCTGTTTTACAATCAAAACTAGAAAATACATAATGGCAAGATTGTTCAAAAATATTTTCAAAATTCTACCATCCTTCATCAAAATAAAAGCATATCGTATGCTTGGTGCAAAGATTGGGCGCGGTTTCAAAATGGGATATGGAAGTTTCATAAATGTAAAACTATTGAAGAATATTTCGATAGGTGAAAATGTATCACTCGGCAAACATGTAAAAATAGAATCTAAAAAGCTTGTAATAGGCAATGATATTGAGATAGGCAATCACGTAAATATATCGGCGAGGCAGTTTGTCACTATTGGCGATGAAAGTGTGATAGGAAATAATACGACCATTGGTGGTATGCAATTTCACGACTCCTCGTTTTTTATGGGAAAAAGAGTGCATGTATACCAAGATTGTTTTTTGAATACCTCCAAGCCACTAACTCTTGAAGATGGTGTTGGCGTAGGTGGTGGTACCTATATTTTCACCCATGGTTCTTGGCAAAATGCTTATGAAGGATTTCCATTTGCTTTTGCTCCCGTAACCATTAAAAAAAATGCATGGTTACCTTGGCGAGTTTTCGTGATGCCAGGCGTTATCATTGGAGAAAATGCGACCATAGGCTCAGATGCGCTTGTTGGCAAAGATATTCCAGCAAGATCTTTTGCCGTGGGAGTCCCTGCAAAAGTGATAAAATCGAACCATGAGTATATCAAGGAAATGAATGAATTGCAGAAGATACAATTAATGAATGAAATTTTTGCCGATTATAAATTATATGTAAAAGAATTTGATGGACAAGAAGCCAAGATTGAAACTAATAATCATATAATTGAATTAACCATGCAAAATAATTTTAGAATATGCTACGATTTGAACGAAAAAAGTAACCCCAATAAAAATAAGCTATTACTTACTGAGTTAAATGAGCATGACAAATTAGAAATTGGTGTACTTGATTTGAAAAATAAAAGAGTGCATTATACGACCGATAAAAGCACCAATGATTTCATCAACTATTTAACCAGCTACGGAATACGCTTCGATAAAATAGGTAAATATGCATAGTGTTGTTGAGAAATTTTTACTTCATTTCGTAGATACTTCTGCATTACATATTTTTAATGAAACAAATATTCAATACATCAGTAATTGTTTGTTCCGAAATGAAGAAAGAAATAATTCGATGCGGGATAGCTGGGGCAATTGGGAATTCCCTTTTACACAATATCCTTATCAAGAAGCTTATTTAGATAATTACATTCTCAATTTATTGACGCAGCATGGAGTTAAGCAAAAACAAATTTGGCCTGACAACAAGAAATTTGCCTTGTGCATTTCACATGATGTTGACTTTATTGTAGATCATTCTTTCCCAGAAATAAATAGACGAATTTGGAAAACATTAAAATTCAGTAATAGTTTACAGGAAAAAATCCTACTCCCTTTTGAAACCGCATTTGGCATCTTGAAAGGAATAAATCCTGCCAAAAAAGAAACTTTTCTTTATGACAAATGGATTGATGAAATAGACAAACATGGCTTTAAATCAACATTCTTTTATTTTAATAGACCTAGCTTTTCAAATTTAAATTTTGTTGACTGCGACTATAGACTGTCAGATCGCGTTACCTATAGAAATACAACTTGTAAGGTCACCGATATGATCAAAGAGATGCATCAATCTGGTTTTGAGATTGGATTACATGGTAGCTACGAGACACATAATAATGCTGACATGATGCGAAAACAAAATGAAGGACTATCTGAAGTAATTCAAGAAGAAGTTGTTTCTAGCAGGCAGCATTGGCTAAAATTTGATATACATAAAACACCCTCCACGATACAAAATGCGGGTTTATTATATGACTCAACACTTGGTTTTAATAGAACGATAGGATTTAGAGCTGGTACAAGCTACCCGTATCAATTGACAGACGAGCACTGCAATGCACTTGGAGTTACCGAATTACCCATGATCATAATGGATGGGGCACTTTTTAAGGCAAACTCCTTAGAATTGAATCAAGAGCATGCTATCCAACGCTCGTTGCTCATGATGGATGAAGTGGAAAAAGTAGGTGGATGCCTGACGCTAAATTTTCATCCCAATTACCTCACAAACCCAAATTATTGGAATACATTTTGCGCGATTCTTGATGAGGCAAAGCGAAGAAATGTATTTAATGGAACAATGAAAGAAATTATGAGTTTGTTTTAGATTTAATTTCAACCTCAAAAGACATCTAGAGTGGCATTTTGCTTATATTTGAGGTTTTATGAAATTGAATTTCAACACAATAACTAAAGTGAAAAATTCAAAAACATTTTTTCCTTCAATTCTTTTCTTCATTAGAATTCATCAGAAATTTGTTTGCATCACTGTTTTTAGTTCAAAAAGGAATCTGTTGAGTTTGTTGTGCTTGTTATTTCTTCCTCTATTTACATTTAGTCAGAGTTTTAATTCTCAATTTAATATCTCTCATGATACGAACTTTACATTCGTATTAAATGGGCTATTAGACAGGAACAATTGCCAAAAACCGCATTTCTATATTGCAGGAGGCTGGCCTGATTCGAAAAGGCTACCCGTCTTTGAGTCAATTGACTCTATTGTAGTCACGAATAGCGGTTTGACTGATGTAACGAAATTTCAAATTATTACACCGTCTAATAATGTTTATCATATAGATAGTATTGTAAAGAGTTCGATTTCACCTTTGGCTCAGAGTGCTCAAGATTCAATCATTAGTTTATATAATTATGTGGCTGCAAAGCACTTTTATTATTTTGTACCTGAAATTGAATCAAGAGAGTTTAAAGAAGTTACTCGCCATTTCGGAGTATATGGTTACGGACATTGTGGCTCAATAGCTAATTGTGCAACTTTAATCGCGAACAAATATAATGAAGGTAATCAGAGATTATGGTATATTGATGATGGCAATCACGGTGTATCAGAAGTAAATTTGAATGGGAAATTTTATTATCTTGACGCAGATCAAGAGATGCTTGTAAAAGGCTATGATGATAAAGAACTCGTTTCATTTGGCGACGTTTATGAAGACTTATTTCTGTTTTACCGAACGAAGTCATTCGGAAATTGCGAAAGATATTCTTTAGCCAAATCCGGCAGCTATGCATCACTTAAATACCTCAATAATCCTCTTCATTTTGCGACTCCTTCTTATTTAGACCACCCTGCTCCGTGTTACAAAAACGACACCATAGGAAACTATGGGCATGAATTATTTTATAAAATCAAATCGGGTGAAAAGATCATTATTTCATCTAAGCAGGATAGTAATCTGAAAGTACATCATTATCCTTTTAATTACTGCACCAATAACGTATACGGTACTATCCCTACTCTCAACAACGCATTACCTGCCATTTATAATGTTCATAGTTCGTATGATTTGTTTGCGACTAACCAAAACCAACTCGATAAATTCTTGACAATGAATAATGTGAATTATTCATTCAGCCAACACAAAATACAACCTGCACTAAGCAATACCTTGGGACAATTTTCTTTAAAGAGTGTTTCTCAATTTCCATTGGTGGATGGTAAGATTTATGCGAAAGGTTTACTTAATGATGCAGGTGACTCTATTAGAATTAGGGTTTCGTTCGATAATATTTCTTGGCAAACAGTCTATACACTCACGAATGGAAATGACATATGCACCATTGATTTGGCTGCTTTTATCAAGACAAACCAAACGCTATCAAAATATAATATTTATATCGCTTGTGATTTGTTTGTCACATCAAATGCAAATGAAACCGTGCTGACTGATTTGAAATTAGATCTTGATTACCAAATATCACGATTTCTTTTCCCTAGTCTTTCATTAGGAAATAACAAGATTCAAATCAACTCCAATAATATTAATAATTCGAATGTACTATGTAATATTTTTTGGCGAGAATATTATAATAATGTACCTCCACAAGCACCTTCATTTCCTATTTACCCAGCCAATGGCAGTGTTATCAACAAAACAGATGTGCCGTTTAGATGGCAGCAAATAAATACTGACCTCGAAGGCGATTCAATTGTTGAATGGCAATTTCAATTAAGTGAATATCCTGATTTTAGAAACGTGCTAGCAAATAATTTCGATTATCATTCATTGAGTACAGAAAAAAACAATGCCTATTTTTATACGTATTTCGACACATTAAATTCTGCGAACACTTTCTTTAATCATAATGCAATTTATTATTGGCGTGTGCGTTTGCGTGATACAAGAAATGCATGGAGCAATTGGAGTAATACTTGGAATTTTCGAGTACGAGCGCCCATGGCTATTGAAAATCTTCATTTTGAAATCTCAAAAACTGATTCGACAAAATTAAATTTACGTTGGAAACGAAATGAACTTGATTCCTTGACTACTAAATACAGGGTGCTCAATACTAACAATCCAACCTCTGTATACATTCATGAGACTCAAGTCTCCAATTCAGTCACAACAAGTCCATTTCTCGTCGTAACACCTGATTCGAACAAAGTTGCTTTTCGGGTATTCGCCCAAGATAATAGTAACAATTACAGTCCGCCTGGGAGTATCGTCACATTGCCAGAAGTGAAATATATTCAATTAAATCAGAATTTAGATTTAACAGAACTATCTGAAAATCTTCAGCATCCTTTCCCCAATTATCCTTCACTAGAACGAGCGTATTTCTATTTGTACGATTCAACTTATTTTCAGCAAGTAGACACGAAAAAATTTTTAGCTACACTAAAAGGGAGAACTATTTTGAGTATTTGTTATTTAAGAGGTGGAGATACGGTTTTTAAAAAGCAGATTCTTTTTCACATAATTGATGCCGTTAAGTTTAACTACAATTGTGCTAATAATACTGCGCACGCAGGCTTTAATTTCCCTTTCAGTTTCCCATATCAAGTCAATTACGCTTTAAATGGCATAAATAGTTCTTTAGTCATTACTCAACCGAATGATTCTCTCGTATTTAATCAAGGTGATAATCTCATGATTCATAATGCGATTAAAAATACAGACACATTTATTGTCGGAAAATTATTACAAATAGAAATACAAAACCCTTCTGTCTCTTTCCAAAATGAGCAATATAATTGTAGCACAGGGTTGACAGAAATTATTATTACAAATACAGGGTTGTTGCCCTATACGCTGAAGAAAATTTCAAATTTAACTACAACCTTAATAGCTATTACAGAAGATAGTGCCCAACTCCAACTATCTAATGGCATTTACCGAATTGATTCAATACAAGATTCATATGGTTGCTTTCATGTTGTAAATGAAGTGTACAGCGTAAATAACTCATTCCTTGACTTTAGCTTTAGTAACCCAACCTACATATGTGATAGTAATAAAACCGAGGTTAATTTTACACTTACTGGGAATGCACCTTGGATTATTTACTATCAAGAAAATGGCATCAGCAAATCACTCATCACCCATGATTCTATAAATTATTTATACTTCCCGAATGGAGTTTATCAATTTGATTCAGTTTCAGATTCTATCTGTTCTAAAAATATAAACCAACATTTTTCTTTCAACTATTCACCAATCAGTTATTCAAGTGCATCACCTCAATACGTATGTGATTCCAATTTTGAATCAATAAATATTGAATTAACTGGCAATCCACCTTATGATTTAATTTATTATAAAAACGGTAATGTTGACTCGCTTTTAATAAGCACTAATCAAGAAACACTAAATTTTGGCAATGGAATCTATTTCCTACTTAGCATAAAGGATAGCACTTTGTGTTCAAAAAATATTTGGGATTCATATGTCTTTAATAATAATTTACTCGCAAGTACATTTTCTAACACGAATTATATTTGCGATAGTGCTAAGACCAAATTAAGTATCAACTTAGAAGGACAAGCTCCATTTACTATACATTACCGACGCAATTCAATCGAAGATTCTATTTCAACTAACCAGCAAATCCTAGATTTGTTTCTCGTTGATGGCATTTACCAATTCGACTCTGTGCGTGATGCAAAATGTAAAATAAATTTGGCAGATACTTTATATAACATTACCAATAACCCACTAAATTTAGAATTTGAAGAGCCGAAATATACGTGCGATTCCACGCAAACAACTATGAATATTTCAATGACAGGCATTCCACCTTTTGAATTGTTCTACATATATAACGATTCTAATATTATTGAAACTGTAAATTCATACCATCATACAATCCAACTTCCGAATGGGAATTATTTATTCTCAAAAATTAAAGATGCTAGAGAATGTGAAAATCAAATTTCAAAACTATTATCTATTCAAAAAACACCTCTTTCTTATTCTTTTCAGCAACCTATTTATAATTGTGATTTAGATAAATTTTTCATTCCATTCCAGGTAACGGGAAATCCTCCGTTTACTATTTTTTATCGTTATAATTCAGTCCAAGATTCGATTTTAAGTAATCAACAAAATATAGGCCTATTTCTAGCGAATGGTGACTATCAAATCGACTCTGTAAATGATACGAAATGTAGCTTAGATTTTTTAGATACGATTTATTCCATTTCTAATCAACCACTAAATATAACGTTTCAAGCACCGAAATACTCATGCGATTCATTAGTTACAACATTGGATCTATCAATTACAGGAATTCTGCCCTTTGAATTATACTACACGTATAACGATTCTATGATTATAGAAACTATAAATTCATACGATCACACATTACAACTTGCTAATGGGAATTATTTATTCTTAAAAATCAAAGATGCCAGAGGATGCGAAGAACAAATTATCAAATTACTGACCATACAAAATATGCCGATTTCTTATTCGTATGAGGCACCAATTTACGATTGCGATTCGAACATTTTTAATATGCCATTCACCGTATTTGGGAAACCTCCGTTTACCATACATTATCGTGACAATGGCATAGAAAAGGCAAGCACATTTAGTGTAAATAATTACAACCTCAAACTATCGAATGGTAATTATATTTTTGATTCTATCTCAGACGCAAATTGCACTAAGCTAATAAATGACACCATACAACATCTTTATGCGATTCCATTGCAAGTAGATTTAGAATTCGAAAATTATGTTTGCGATTCAAATAAATCCAAAGTTGCTTTTTCACTGATTGGAAATCCTCCATTTGAAATAGCTTATAAACAAGACGGTGTATCTAAATTAGTTGTGACTTACGACACACTTTTCTCGCTCCTGCTTGATGATGGGGCATATTACTTTACACAAGTTTCAGACTCCTTGAATTGTGCTAAAACGATAAATCAAGCTTATCAATTCAATTTTCTTCCTTTGAATATTGTGATGAATGAACCAGAATATGTTTGTGACTCAAATAAAACAAGCATTCAATTTAATTTAGAAGGCAATGGTCCATGGGAGATTTATTATCGAAAAAATTCAATACCGCAAACACTTAGCACTTCGAATCCTGCTTATAAATACTATTTCGAGAATGGCGTTTACTATTTTGATTCGATTCGGGATGCAACTTGTATCAAAATACTAAACAACCTTATACCTTTTGTATTTGATTACAAACCATTATCCTCTTCAAGTATAGTCTCAAATTTTGATTGTATTAATGGCGATAATAAGGTTCATTTACAAGTAGAAGGCAATAGCCCTTTTACTTTGGAATACTTTCAGAATGGAAGTCCAAAAAGTATTACACAAAGCTCAAAAATATTTGATTTAATGCTCTTAAACGATAACTACTATTTTAAAGAACTAAAAGATTCGACAAACTGTATGTTGTCAATAAATGAAAATTTACAATTTGATAATGAAATTATAAAATATGAAATTGGCAATCCATCGTATAATTGTGACATTTATTTATCTCAAATACATTTTAACCTATCAGGCAATCTTCCATTGAATTTACATTATCGTGAGAATGGTTTAAACAAAGTCATTTCTACCACAGATACAAATTTTATCATGAATTTATCAAGTGGCTTTTATCAATTCGATTCCATAAGCAATTCAATTTGCGCTAAACTCATAGACCCACCAATTCAACATAATATTAATAATAAAATCTTCGGATATACTATTGCTCCATCTAACTATAACTGTGATTCAGATTTTGTGGAAACAGTAATCCAACTTCAAGGAAAAACGCCTTGGAATCTGTATTATAAAAGGGTAGATACATTCCCATCTATTGAAAAAATTATTGTAACTGAAGATTCAAACTTTAAATGGCAGGTAAAGCAAGGTTTATATCTATTGACAAAAATTAGTGATTCAAATAAATGTTTTAGCGCTATAAGCCATGTTGTTCATAATAACTTCAATAAACCTAGCTATTCTCGCATCGATTCATTTTACAATTGTGATTCAAACAAAATTGAAATTAAATACACGCTGCAAGGCAATCCACCATGGCAATTTAAAATTCAAAACCTAGGAACAGGAACTTATTCTACCCTTTCATTCTCTCAACCGAATGCGAGTATATTTCTTGGGAATGGAATTTATAATATAGAATCAGTTAAAGATGCGAAATGTACTTTGCCAATAAATGACTCCATTAAAAATAATATACCTAAGCTCATTTCAACATTTGAAAACCCACAAGTATCGTGTGATTCTTCGAAATACTTTCTTCGCTTTGTGGTTTCTTCAGGCTTGCCCCCTTTCATAATCAATTATTCAGAAAATTCAATAAACAAAACCTATATAACTTCAAACTTCATAGATACTCTGTTGCTTAACAATGGAAATTATTTCTTCAATTCAATTTCAGATTCAATTGGATGTACCCTTAACTACAATTATTCATTTGAGGCCAACTATCAACCGTCCAAGTTCAATCAAGTAACTTACACATACGACTGTTTGAATTCAACATCAATTGTGAGATTTGATATTAATCAAACGCAAGGTTTAACACTAAATTATACTGTAAATGGAGGCCCAATTCAAAACCTCACCGTTCCTACAAATAATCATGAATTTTCATTTCCTAATGGCATTTACAACTGGCTTTCTTTAACGGATTCTTCAGGATGCACTTTCCCGGTTAACGTAACCACAAATATCAATGAGGCTCCCGTTAAATTAGTATCAGATACCTTACATATTGATTGTAACGCGAAGGAGTATTTTATACAATTAGTTCTACAAGGAAAATCACCTTGGAAATTAGGATATATTCAACAAAACAACTATTTAGAAAAAGTACTAACGGACAGTGTTTCGTTAGTGAGATTTAAACCTGATACTTATAATTTTATTTCAGTTACCGATGGCAATCAATGCCAAATTCCTGTCAATAAATTATTGAATTTAAATCCATTTCTTGATTCTATTCCTAATATTGAATTGAAAGGGAATCGAATTATACTTTCTAAGCATTCCCAAATTATTAAATGGTATAAAGACAATACAATTCTTCAGAATGAAAATTCAATAGAGATTCAACCTTACGGAAATGGCGATTACTTTGCTAGCATTGAAGATTCGGCAGGGTGTATTTACAATACTGTAACGATTCGTATTGATAAAATGGATTTAATTAGTATTTCTCCGAATCCGGCGATTAGTAAACTCAATGTATTTTTCAACTTTGCCTTACAAGGCAATTGGAGATATACTATATTTGATTTGCAAGGCAAGAAGATTTTGAGTAGTGAAACCAACCCTTATGAATCAGGTATTGATGTTAGCTCTCTTGCAAAAGGTATTTACTTGATTAGCATTGAATACGAGGATAAAGTCGGAATGACATCAAAACATATTCAAAAGTTTACCAAATTATAATTTAGGAATAAGATAGTTTACTTGATCGCTTTACGACAATCTTCGATAATCGAATCTATCTTATCAGGTGTCAAAAATTCTTGATAATGTTTGCCAAGCTGCATCATGGGTGCGTAACCGCAAGCTCCAAGGCATTCTGCTGTTTTTAAAGTAAACAAACCGTCAGCGGTAGTTTCACCATTATTTATTTTAAGCTTCTGCTTTACATAATCTATTATTTGATCACTTCCGCGAAGCATACAGGGACCTGTTTGGCATATTTCCAAAACATACTTTCCAACCGGCTTCAAATTAAACATGGTATAAAAAGTAGCTACTTCATACACTTCGATTGCCTGAATTTCAAGCACGACGGCTAATGCATCCATTTGTTCAATCGTGAGTGAATTATTTCCTGCTTCTTGTATCAAATGTAAGGCAGGTATTAACGCACTTTTTTGCTTGCCACTTGGATAGCGTTTTACTAATTCTTGAATTTGGTCTAATATATCTTTTGAAAAAGTCATATGTTGTGTTTTTTATTTTGCAACCGAATTGCTGTTGGCAAAGTTGTTGAAATTTTTTATGTATTTATTCTGACTTGATAGTTTAAGTTTGAACTAATTTCTTAATCGAATAATGTTTAATTAAGCATCGATTTCTCCAGCAATTAAATTCAAACTACTCATTGTGATAACCGCATCGCTTAACATGCTTCCTTTTACAATTTCAGGATAAGCTTGGTAATAGATAAAACAAGGGCGACGGAAATGTAATCGGTACGGAGATCGCCCTCCATCACTAATTAAATAAAACCCCAATTCACCATTACCTCCTTCTACAGAATGATATACTTCACCCGCTGGAATTTCTGTTTCACCCATCACAATTTTGAAATGATAAATTAAGGCTTCCATTTTGGTGTACACATCTTCCTTTTCAGGTAAATAGAAATTAGGCAAATCTGCGTGATACACACTAGGATCTAAGGGCTTTATTTTTTCTAACGCCTGCTTTATGATACTTAAGCTTTGCCAAATTTCTTCATTGCGAACTAAGAATCTATCGTACACATCACCCGTTGTACCTATTGGAATGGTAAAATCAAAATCTTCATAACTGCTGTACGGATGAGCCGTTCTGACATCATAATCAATGCCAGTTGCTCGCAAATTGGGACCTGTAAAACCATAATTCAAAGCACGCTCAGCACCAATACCGCCACAGCCCATGGTTCGCTCCATGAATATACGATTGCGATTGAAAAGCGTTTCAAAATCCTTCATCGATTTTGGGAATTCTGCTAAAAAGGCATCAATTTTTTGAAACGCGATTTCAGAAAAATTTCTTTCAAATCCACCAATTCGTCCCATATTAGTTGTGAGTCGAGAGCCACATATTTCTTCAAATATTTCATAAATTTTCTCTCGAAACTCGAATACATAAATAAATCCGGAAAAAGCGCCAGTATCTACTCCAATTACAGAATTACAAACTAAGTGATCGGCAATACGTGAAAGTTCCATGATAATTACTCGTAAATAATCAACGCGTTTTGGCAACTTAGCCCCGATCAATTTTTCAACTGTCATATGCCATCCCATATTATTAATTGGGGATGAACAATAATTCAATCGATCTGTCAAGGGTGTAATTTGATAGTAGGGACGATGCTCAGCAATCTTCTCGAACGCACGATGAATAAAACCTATTGTTGGCACAGCATCCACAATTCGCTCACCATCCATTTCTAATATATTTTGAAACACACCATGCGTGGCAGGATGCGTAGGCCCTAAGTTAAGGGTTGTGGTTTGTTTCTCAAGTGAACCTTCCGGTAAGACTATATTTTGTTTCATTTAGTAAATCCCAATTTTATAAATTCTAAATTCCAAAAAGTAGAACATTGTTTTATATTTTTTATTAAATCGATTCATTCATTTGCTAACACTAAGATTATCGTTTCCGTAAAACCTTAAGCGGGGTCTTGCAAGATGCTATCTTCCAAACATATTATCATCCTTATCAATCCTGCTTTGATCCTCTAAAGGATACTCTTTACGAAGTGGGTGGTAATCCATTTCTTCTACATTCATGATTCGAATTAAATTGGGATGTCCTACGAAATTTACCCCATAAAAATCATATGCCTCGCGCTCCAACCAATTCGAAGTTTCAAACACTTTTGTCGCTGTAAATACATCTGGTTTGGTAATATCTGTATAAACCTTAAATCTAATTCGCAAACTATGCTGGATATTTTGCAACATATACACCACTGCAAGCTCTTTACCTATATTATCAGGATAGTGCACTGCTGTTAGGTCATTTAGAAAAGTAAATCCTAAATCGTCTTTCAAATATTGTAAAATTTTAATATTGCTATCTCGATCAGCCTCAAAAGTGAGCATACCATACGGGGCCTCAAAGCCATAAACTTGAGAACCAAATTTCTCGGTAATTTGTTGCTGAACTGTCTCGTTATTTAACATTGAAATTATTTCTTAAAAATTAATTTATTGAATACCATAACTATTGAGTAAAGTTTTATACTCATCACTTTCACGACGTCTAAGACTCTCACTTTTCACTAGATCCTGAACGCGCATAAATCCATCAATAATAGCCTCGGGTCGTGGTGGGCAACCTGGCACGTATACATCCACAGGTATTACCTGATCGATACCTTGCAACACTGAGTAGGTATCGAAAATACCGCCACTACTTGCACATGCTCCAACCGCCATCACCCATCGAGGCTCTGCCATTTGTAAATAAACTTGACGTAATATAGGTGCCATTTTTTTTGCGATAGTACCCATAACCATAATTAAATCGCATTGACGAGGAGAAAAGCTCAATCTTTCCGAACCAAATCGAGCCAGATCATAATGAGCAGCCATAGTAGCCATAAACTCAATACCACAACATGAGGTCGCAAATGGTAAAGGCCAAATAGAATTACTCCTAGCTAAGCCAACGGCTTCACTCAACTTCATGGTAAAAAAACCATCCCCACCATATCCCTGTGGCGATTCAACTATTTTAATTTTAGTATTATGTGTAACTGGACGAACTGACATTTTTAACTATTTAATTGATTTAATTTTTCTTTCAGTGCTGATTTTGAATTGATGTATCGTAAAGATATAAAACTACTCTTCCCAATTTAAAGCTCCTTTTTTGATGATGTAAGTGAATCCAACAATAAAAAATGCGATAAACATTAGCACGGCGAGAAAACCATCCCAGCCTAATGCTTTAAAATTGATAGCGTAAGGATAAAAGAAAATGACTTCAACATCGAACAAAACGAATAAAATGGCAACCAAAAAATATTTAACTGCGAGCGGTTGCCTTGCATTACCTTCTTGTTCAATACCGCATTCGAAGTTCTCGAGTTTATCAGCCGTTTTACGTTTAGGACCTAAAAAATGTGTCCCTGCCATCATGACTATCACAAAACCAATCGCGATGAACAATTGAATAACAATAGGTAAAAAATTTATGGGTGTGTTCTGAACCACTTCGAGCAAAATCATGTTTTTTTATTTAGAAGTGCCACAAAAATAGGTTTTTATGATTCAAAAGTCAATTATAAAAATAGATAAGTTATATCAAAATTTCATCTTCTAAGAAAAGCGTGGCTATATCTAAAATATTTGAAACTAAATGAGCGACTGCCTTTACAAATACTCGTGTTTTAACCGAGATTAGACCCCGAAGAAAAATTGGTGTTGAAACGAAGAAGAAGCAACTAGGCTGGTACTGGAAGCAAAATGATTAGACTGATAACAGTTGGTATTCGGCAAACCCTAGCTCTTCGACAAAAGCGATCAAGCTTTCATTCTATTGTTTATTGATTAATCCTGCCACAAGCTCCACTACCCTATCTATTTCTTCAGTTGTGTTGTGCTTGCTAAACGAAAACCGAATCGGAACCACTGATGCATTAGGATATACATTACGAATCACATGGCTACCACCTTGTGCCCCACTAGTACAGGCACTACCACCAGAAACACAAACACCTTGAATGTCTAGGTTCATACTTAACATTTCGGTACTATCATTCATCGGAAAACCTACATTGAGGATAGTGTATAAACTATTTCCATCCACATCGCCATGTAAGACCAAATTTGGGATGGCTGTTATGAGTTTGGTTTTTAATCTTTCTTTCAAAGCTTGAACATAGGCTTTATCTTCTTCGAAGCTTTCCATAGCCAACTCCAAGGCTTTTGCAAAACCTACAATATTAGCTATGTTCTCAGTCCCGGCTCGCATATTTCGTTCCTGACCTCCACCCAAAATGCTAGGCTTAATTTGATTATTCTTATTAATATAAAGCAATCCACTTCCTTTTGGTCCATGAAATTTATGCGCGGAGGCAGATAGAAAATCGATGTGAAGCTTGCTTAAATCCAATGGATAATGTCCCACTGTTTGTACACTATCTGTGTGAAAAAGCGCATTATATTCCTGGCAATATGAGCTTACTCTTTCGAGATTCAGCATGTTTCCAATTTCATTATTGGCATGCATGAGTGTAACTAATGTCTTTCCAGAAGTTTCTTGTAATAGTTTTTCTAAATCCCCGTAATCGATCTGTCCATGCTCACTTAGCTTTACATAACTAAGTTTACGATTATATTGAGAAGCTAAATATTGGCAAGTATACAAGGTAGCATGATGCTCGATGGGCGATGTAATGATGTGCTCAACTTTTAGATCACGCACAGCACCTTGTAAAGCGGTATTGCTGCTTTCGGTACCACAACTCGTAAAAAATATTTCACTCGGGGTTGTCTTGAAAGCTTGCGCAATAAATCTTCTCGATTTCTCAATTGCCATTCTTGTTTCACGACCATAAGAATAAATCGCGGATGCATTTCCAAATTGCTCAGTAAAAAAAGGCATCATCGCATCAAGTACCTTGCTATCAAGCTTTGTAGTGGCTGCATTATCTAAATAAATTCTTTGCACAATCTGAAATTTGAAGTGCAAAAGTAATCGCTAAGTCAATATTACTTTAGTTAAATAGATTGAAATTCAAATCTCGGACTTCCTTTATTGCCTGTTGGACTATAAAAATCGATAAAACGGAGTTTGAAATTAAGCCCATTTTGATTTTTTATCAGGTACTTATATTTGCTGACTATCGTGTAAAGGGTCTTATCGCGATCAAAATATTTCCAATCATATCCAATTACATCCAACTTATTAGAATACTGGATTTGATTTTCGAAATTAGCATCGATTGCATTATAATCTTGCGTAGAATCTTTATAAGCCAAAGTACCTTTCGCATTCAAGATTACACCAACCACTGAATAAGGTAAAGGAGGGTTATACTCATAAAATGTATGATTATAAACGCAAAAGTGCAGATCCCAATTTTCATTATTACTAGGCTCGACGTTATTAACTACAGACATTGTCTTGAATGAGAAATAGGTATAATTCTGATTCGCAGATTTAGGGATTGAAATCACTGTTCCGATTGGATCGTTTAAATCACCCATTTTAACTTTATACTCAACTGCATTTGCATCCATAATCTGGAATTTTATGAATTGAGTATTTTCTTTACTAGGTTTCACAATAAAAACTTCCTTATTCTTTTGCCAATTCCCAAATGCAGAAGAATCAATATTACCAGCAGAAAGATCAACACGCCATTGAGAAGAATTGCCTGAGGTATCCAGAGAATTCACCTCACTAAAAGCAGTTTTCGAGGTACGTGCGACCTGCATACTATTGCTCTCGTTGATAAAAATGCCAAATTGATTAGCACCAGTTTGAAATGCTAAATGATACATATTAGCCTCACTAATGTGAATAATTTTACCTTGCGCCAAGCTCACAAAAATTTGATAATTGTACTTATCACCCATATCTACTTGCATAACCTCACCATTACCCTTGGGAGGTAGTGTAATTGGAGAATCGGTTTTCAAACAAGATGAAAAACCAACTAAAGTGAAAAATAAAAAACCGAAATACTTCATGATATTGCAAATTTCAATCTCTAAACGTAATAAGTGTATTTTATGTTGCTTATAATTATCATAATAATGTCATTTTTCAGATGACCTATAAGTGTGAAGAACATATTTTAGGCTAAATGCACCTCATCTTACTGGGGAATACAACATTTGCTATATTTTTTTGCTCTTATCCTAAATACAATTAATGCCATCTTCATTTATAAATTAATCGAAATGACTTTTAGAAATGTAAGATATCATGCTATGCCAAGCAGCGAAGCTGGTGCTGGGTGTAAAATGATTGAAATATTTGATGATTATCCATAAAGCTACCTATTTTCTTTTCCATCTCATCACTCATGACGAGACCACTTTTATCCAAACTCGCATATAAAGATATTCGCTCTATAGCTAGATTCTCCTTTGCTCGAGCAGTAAATAAAAATTAAGCTCCGATTTCAATATTTTTATATAGTTCGAATCCTAGGCCGTATCCTACAATAATACTTTTACTTGCCACAATATTTTGAAAAACTAGGAATTATGCAGATGCCATCTGTGTTCATTTACCACATCAAGGTAGTTTAACGGATAATCAATAAATCTTATACCATTTTGACATTAATTTTATATTATACATTTCGCTTGACGAAAATGTTAAATGACTATGGATATAAAAGTTTAGATTAAATGTAGGAACGAAATTTTAATCTATTATATTTGTCTAATCGGTATTAGTTCTTCAAAATTTTCATTCAATGGGTCGCTATATTTTAATTTTAGTTAGAATAAAAAAAACCGCCTCTTTCGAAGCGGTTCATTCAATTTAATCTAGTAATCTGCTAATTAGCTCATCATTCTAATAACCCATATCCATTCCACCACCTGGAGGCATGTGTGAATGAGGTTCTGCTTTGCTTGGTTTGTCAGCAATTACACATTCTGTTGTTAACAACATACCTGCAATAGAAGCTGCATTTTCCAACGCTACACGGCTTACTTTAGTAGGATCAATTACACCTGCTTTGTATAAATTTTCATACACCTCGGTACGAGCATTGAAACCATAATCTCCTTTTCCTTCACGAACTTTTTGGATAATGATAGATCCTTCTAAACCACAGTTAGCAACAATCTGACGCATTGGCTCTTCTAAGGCACGACGTATGATAGCAATACCAGTGTTCTCATCATCATTAATACCTTTCAACTTTACAATACTATCAATAGCGCGAATAAATGCGGTTCCACCACCAGGTACAATACCCTCTTCTACAGCAGCACGTGTTGCGTGTAATGCATCATCCACACGATCTTTCTTTTCTTTCATTTCAACTTCGGTTGCCGCTCCTACATAAAGTACAGCTACACCACCAGCTAATTTTGCTAAACGCTCTTGTAATTTCTCTTTATCGTAATCGCTTGTTGAAGTTTCTAACTGCGCTTTTATTTGATTCACTCTTGCTGTAATATCAGCTTTCTTACCTTTGCCGCCCACAACCGTTGTGTTGTCTTTATCGATAGATATACTTTCACATGAACCTAGGTAGCTCAAGTCAGCATTCTCTAATTTGAAACCTTGCTCTTCACTGATTACAATACCACCCGTTAATTTAGCAATATCTTCCAACATTTCTTTACGACGATCACCAAAGCCTGGCGCTTTTACAGCAGCTACTTTGATTGTACCACGCAATTTGTTGACTACTAAGGTTGCTAATGCTTCACCTTCTAAATCTTCAGAAATGATTACCAAAGGACGACCTGCTTGTGCCACTTTCTCTAAAATATGCAAGATATCTTTCATAGTTGAAATTTTCTTGTCATAAATTAAAATCATAGGATTGCTTAATTCGCAAATCATTTTTTCGCTATTCGTAACAAAGTAGGGTGATAAATAACCACGATCAAATTGCATACCTTCAACAACATCTACAGTCGTTTCGGTTCCTTTAGCTTCTTCAACGGTAATTACACCTTCTTTTCCTACTTTAGCCATAGCTTGTGCAATCAACTTACCGATATTGTTATCATTATTAGCTGAAATGGTTGCTACTTGCTCTATTTTTTTATTGTCATTTCCAACCTTTTCAGATTGGGTCCGTAAATTTTCTACTACCGCTGAAACCGCTTTGTCGATACCTCGTTTCAAATCCATAGGATTTGCACCTGCAGCAACATTTTTGATTCCTTCGTTAATGATAGATTGCGCTAAAACTGTAGCGGTAGTTGTACCATCACCAGCAGCATCAGCTGTTTTACTAGCCACTTCCTTTGCCATTTGCGCACCCATGTTTTCGATGGCGTCTTCTAATTCGATTTCTTTCGCAACTGTTACACCATCTTTTGTAATTTGTGGTGCACCAAATTTTTTCTCAATAACTACATTTCTACCTTTAGGGCCTAATGTTACTTTCACGGCATCAGCTAAAGTGTCCACGCCTTTCTTCATTTTGTTGCGTGCTTCTATATTAAAGTGAATTTGTTTTGACATAATTTTTATTTTTCTATTTATGAATTAATTTGTTTTATAAGGTCGAAACTTGATGTTGTAAGCTGTGATTATCGAATCATCAATCTTACAAATTCAAATTAGATAATCGCTAATAAATCGCTTTCGCGCATAATGAGTAAGTCGTCACCTTCTAAGTTGATTTCAGTACCAGCATATTTACCGTATAAAACGATATCGCCTACTTTTACCGTCATTGGCTCATCTTTTTTCCCAGCGCCTACTGCCATAACAGTTCCACGTTGCGGTTTTTCTTTTGCTGTATCGGGTATAATAATTCCACCAGCTGTTTTTGTCTCGGCCTCTGCTGCACGCACAATAACTCTGTCGTGTAGCGGCGTAATGCTTACTTTGCTTGCTTTTGCCATTTTAATGAATATGTTTTAATGTATTATAAAAATTGATTTCAAACCTTATTATCATGAAATGTGCCAAGCAATGTAAACACGACAATTTTACACTTTTTAAGCGTAGATCTGCACGTTTTACAAGTTTTGACATATCAGGCAGCTTATTTTATGAATATTTGGCAGCGGCATCATGTTTCTTTATTTAAATCTATCAATTATGCGTTCAACACTGAAATGAATCAAGTTATTTTTTCTGGCTTTGGACCCGAATTACACGCTCACGTTTTCATGCCTCAAATCTTATGCGCGGCGTAGAATTGAGTCATTTTTACAGATAATCATACAATTTTAGGTTTCTAGGCCCCCAAAGTCCAATCGTGATAATTTACACTAGCTAATAAGATTAGGCTTGTCAAATCAGTTTGTGACAAAACCTGTTAATGTGGCAGATAATATTTCACTATTTGCTTAAACCCAAAATTACTCCGTAACTATTGGCATTCTTAAACCCAAAATTACTCGGTAACTATTGGCATTATGAAGATTTAGCTAGGTTTTTCTTACTGAATTTCTTCACAATATAAATACCTAGCAAGGTGATGCAGGCACCCAATACAATCGAGCCATTTACTTTTTCATCTAAGAGTAATATGCCTAAGCTTAATGCGACTAATGGATTCACATAAACATAGATTGTAACTAGACTTAATGGCAATTTTTGCAACGCATACATATAACACAAAAAACTTAAAATAGAACCGGCAATGATTAAATAAAAACATCCAACCCAAGCTTGGTTGGGAATACTTGCAATAGGTATATATTGCCCAGTAGCATACGAAGAAATTGCTAGAATGATTCCTCCAAATAAAGCTTGCCAACCTAAGCTCTGATAAGGACTTAAAGAGAACTTATTATTCAGCGTGAGTAATGTCCCCATAGGCCAAGTAATGACTGCTAATAGAGATAGAGCAATCCCCAACGCAAAATTCGGATCTGACATTTCCTGCCTAAATGAAGTTAATAGAAGTGCAATGCCACTAAATCCTATAACCAACCCTAGAATAGCTCGTGCATTCGTTTTTTCTTTAAAAAAAATAAAATTCGCTAAAACGAACACAAAAGGAGATAAACATGAAATTAAGGCCCCTAAAAATGATGGAATAAATTTAATCGCAATGGTGGTTAATCCGTTACTACAAGCAATTAATAAAAAACCACTTAAGAACAAATAACCAAATTCTTTCGCCGAGGGCAATTTTATCTCACTTCTCATAAAGTATATTATCAAGAGCAAACCAGCAATGATATTTCGAATCGCAGTAAGCTGCAATGCAGGTAAATATTGAACCGTTAGCTTTGAGACAAACCAAGTTGTACCCCAAAAAAATGAAACAACCCCCAATGCAGCGTATGCTTTATGTTTGTCAGAACTCCCCATAAATTAGAAGTCGCAAAGCTATTAAAAGGATGACATCTTTGAGTAGCTTATGACTTCTTTAATGGCTGTGAAATGTTAATATTTCCTAGAATTGCAATTCGAGTGAAAAATGCCCTTACATTTGTACTCTAAACAAAAAAAAATGAAAAAAGTACTTTTATTATCCCTATCTCTTTTTATCGCTGGAACAATGTTCGCTGATAAAAAATGTTGTAAAGACAAAGCAAGCTGTAAGAAAGAAACAACTGCAACTACTTCATGTGCAAAAAGTGAAGCAAAAGCATGTTGTAAAAAAGATGGGCATGCATCAGAAAAAACTGGCGCTGCGGCTACTGCTTCAGCTGCTTGTTGTAAGAAATCAGTTGCAGCTGGCGGAAAAGCTTGTTGTGCAGCAAAAACAACTGAAACAACGTCTTCAAATCCTGCACCAACAAACAAATAAACTTGGATTTATCCTAGTCAAAAGTTTAAAGCATATTCAAAAAACCTTCAGCAATGAGGTTTTTTTTCATTAATCCCCTAAAAGGGCATCTATTTGTTTTGCTAAAGCTATGTCTTTACTTGTGATAGTGTTTTCACTATGGGTATTTAATCTCAATCTTACCCGATTGTACACATTCCAAATTTCTGGATGGTGGTCAGCCTTTTCTGCCAACAGCCCAACACTTACTAAAAAAGATAAGGCTTCATTAAAATCATGAAATTCAAAATTTTGCTCAATGGCTTCATCAAGCAATTCCCAGTTTGGCATTTCTGCTAACTGAGTTACTAATTCTTCATGACTCAATGGTTTCATCAAAATTAGATTTCTCTGTCAGGATTAAATCTTTCAAGCTCATTCGCTACCTCTGTTAAAAAACTTGCACCTAGAGAACCATCAACAATTCGATGATCGTAACTTAATGACAAATACATCATTTGACGAATTGCTATTACGTCACCTTGAGGGGTTTCTAGCACTATTGGTCTTTTCTTAATAGCTCCAACCGCTAAAATTGCAACTTGTGGCTGATTAATAATAGGCGTGCCCATGAGACTTCCAAAAGTCCCTACATTTGTTAACGTAAAAGTACCGCCTTGTGTATCATCCGGCTTCAACTTATTATTTCGAGCATTATTAGCCATGGTATTGACTTCTTTGGTTAAGCCAAACAAATTTTTAGTATCTGCATTTTTAATTACGGGAACTATTAAATTTCCGCTTGGCAAAGCTGCAGCCATTCCTATATTAATATCTTTTTTTACAATTATATTATTACCTTCTAAACTCGAATTAATCATTGGATACTTCTTCATTGCATTCACAACTGCTTCAATGAAAATTGGTGTAAAGGTTATTTTCTCATTGTATTTTTTCTCAAATGAACCTTTGATTTTATTTCTCCAATTGACAATAGTTGTCACATCAGCTTCTGTAAAACTGGTTACATGTGGCGAAGTGGCTTTACTTCTTACCATATGATCGGCAATCATTTTTCGCATGCGATCCATTTCAATAATCTCTACATTAGTTCCAGCATAACCAGGTGGAACTGGAGTTGATACGTTAGACTCTTGCGAAACGGCGGTATTTGCGACTGGCACTTCAGGTGCAGATTGAGAGATTACCTGAGCAGGCCCTGCACTAGGCATAACACCAGATTTACGCTGAGCCACATATTGAATAATATCTTTCTTAGTTACCCTACCTTCATTACCAGTGCCTGAAATGTTTTCTAATTCTGACATGGCTATGCCTTCCGAAGCTGCAATATTTAAAACCAAGGGTGAATAAAATTTCGAACCATTACTATTGGAAACAGCAGGTGCTTGTTGACCATGAGAGATTGCAGCAGCAGGAGCAGCAGGAGCAGCAGCAGGAGCAATGGCAACAGTTTCAACCTTGGGTAACACCACATTCCCTCCTGATTGGATTCTAGCGATGACCTTTCCCACAGCTACAACATCATTTTCATTGAATAGTATTTCAGTAATTGTGCCTTCAGCTGTGGATGGAACTTCACTATCTACTTTGTCAGTAGCGATTTCAAGCAAAGTCTCATCCATTTTAATAGCATCGCCTACTTTCTTATGCCACTTCAAAATGGTTGCTTCCATTATACTCTCTCCCATTTTAGGCATTACTAAATCTACTACAGGCATATTGTGAATTTTTAAGGCTGTAAATGTATAAAATTCCTGCTATGGATTTGAAAATTCAGACTATAAAAAATGAAATTCTCCCATGAACCCATTTCAATTAGCTTCTAAATCATGGAATCACATACTTTAATTAAGCGCTAGCTTCTTATTTTTTAGGGACGGCAACAGTGCTATCAGCTCCAAGTCATCTCCTTAAAGTGAAAAAAAACATTCGTTCCTCATTTCATTTTTCTACTTCGGGATGCGGGCTTTTCTCTAATGTCACTGCCCCATTATTACGCAATAAATTATTCATACGCCACGTATTTACTTCATTAAGTTCGAAGTAAGACAAACATAAATTTCAATTCTTGACAATCTTGTGACTATTTTATTCAACATATATATCTTATCTTAGCACATGTTAAGTATTAACATTACCCTTATTTATGTTACACTAAAATATTTCATGTGAAAAAAAAATTACTATTCATTATTGCCAGTTTTATTTTGTCATTCCAAGTTTCGGCTCAGTTTCAAGTTTCCACAGCTTTTAATGCAAATTCTTTAGTGTCTAAATTAGTGGGTGATGGTGTTGTATATACCAACGCTACGCTTACATGCGCCAACAATGGCAAAGGATTCTTTACAAATGGGATTACTACAACGGTAGGTATGGATAGCGGTATCGTTCTAACTTCAGGAAGAGCTATCCAAGTAGTTAATAACCCAACATTTTTCGCAAATACTATTAATAATTTCAATCCTGGAGATGCCGACCTTCAAACTAATGCAACAGGTAGCCTTTATGATATTTGCAAATTAGAATTTGACTTTGTTCCGGTTGGAGATACAGTTCGTTTCAATTATCGTTTTGGCTCTGAAGAATATCCAGCATACACATGCACTAACTTCAATGATATTTTTGCATTTTATATTTCTGGCCCCGGTTATGCAACACCAACAAATGTCGCTAAAATACCAGGTACCAATTGCCCTGTTTCCATCAACACAGTGAATGGCTCCACGAATAATCCTTGTGGGAATGTAAGTTCACCTTGTGCACCACCCAATAATGCCTTATTTATTAATGCTGCTGGAATCACAGGAGTTGCTTACAGCGGCATGACACAAAAATTATCAGCCATAGCACCTGTAACACCCTGTTCAACCTATCATATGAAGTTTGCAATTGCGGATGTTGCAGATGAGCAATATGATTCAGGTGTTTTTTTAGAAGCTAATAGTTTTTCATCAGAGGCAGTTACGGTGTCTAATGTAGTTTCTACAAATAATACAGGTGGAATCAATCCTTTTAGCATTGAAGGCTGTAATGCAGCTGTAGTAACCTTGTCTCGCCCAGTTGCCAAACCTTTCCCTCAACTAGTAACCATCAGCACAACAGGCAGTGCTACTTCTGGAATAGATTATACACCTCTACCTAGCACAATTACGATTCCTGCCAATACAACAAGCACTACCATTTCTATTGCATCTTTAACCGACGCCATATTGGAAGGTACAGAAACTGTAAAAATTTATATTTATGGAGCTTTATGTTCGACATTAACCATTACTGATAGCGTAACAATAGATATTCTTGAATATCCAACGTACACAGTTTCTAATAACGACAGTATTTGTCAAGGCGACATGGTAAATGTTAGTGCAAATGTATCCCCTCCAAACAGTGCTCTTAGTTTTACTTGGTCGAACAGCATCAGTGGTCTCATGGGTAATGCAACCAATTACAATGTAACACCAAATGTCACAACCACATATACATTGTCGGGGTTATATCCTGGATGCCCACCTAAGATTTCCAATATTTTAATACAAGTAGAACCCCCACCCTCTCTTGCCTTAAATGCTACTAACGTTTCGTGTTTTGGCTTATCGAATGGACAAATAACGGCAACAGGAACTGGACTTTTTAATCCTTTGCAATTTAGTCTATCGCCAACAAGTAATGTGTTGCTCGGAAGCCCTGCTGTTTTTACGAATCTTGCTCAAGGGAATTATATAGTTACAGTTGCTTCTGCAATTGGTTGTACAAATCAATCTAACATCAGCATTACACAACCAAATCCGATCGGTTGGGCAAGTGTAACACCTGTTAATTTAATTTGTTTACAACCTACTTCTGGTAGCATTTCAGTAAATGCAAATGGTGGCACTTCTCCTTATAGTTATTCCATCTCACCCAATATTGGCGCTGCAAGTGGCGGGAATTTTAGTAACCTAGGTCTAGGAAATTATACAATTACTGCTAGTGACTCGAAAGGTTGCTCGATTACTACAGTTGTGAATTTATCTCAACCTGTTGGGCCTGCATTTGTTTTTGCAAATGCTGATTCAGTGCTCTGTAATGGCGGCAATACAGGCAGTATTCAAACTTTTGCGAATAATATTTTGGGGGTAGTTACTTATCAACTGTTGCCTACGAGCGCAACAAATACAAGTGGCATTTTCAATAATTTAGCAGCTGGTATTTATACAATCGTTGCGGCTGATGCAAGCATATGTACTTCTTCTCAAACCGTTACAGTCGAGCAACCAACACCTATGGCATGGTCTAATGCACAAAGCACTAATATTACTTGTCAAGGTTTACAAAATGGTAGCATCAATGTATTGGCGAGTGGTGGCGTTCCGAATTATAACTATCAACTATTACCTAATAATACAAATAACTCGAATGGCACATTCACAAATTTAACTCCAATAGCTTACACCGTAAATGCCACCGATGCAAATGGTTGTACCCTATCCAATAGTTTCATATTAACGCAACCTTCTTTATTACAAATTACTAATATACAAACTACCACCACATCTTGCATACCAGCCAATGACGGTACTTTAACCATTAACGCTGCGGGTGGTACTTTACCTTATAGTTATAGTGTGAATGGCTTAGTGAGCAATAACAACCTCTATACCAATTTATCTGCAGGCAATTACACGATTATTGTTACAGATTCTAAAAATTGCACCGCAAGTACAATACAGCAAATTTCGTTGCCTACTTTGCCAAGTATTTCTAATATTCTAACTACAACAGCAAGTTGTGTCCCGGGTTGTGATGCTACCGCAACTGTTACTGTAACTGCTGGTAGTTCCAATTTGTTTTCATATAGCAGCGATGGTATCAATTTCCAAACTAGCGCGACGTTGACTTCCTTATGTGCAACCAACTATACAATTACTGTAAAAGATGGCAACAATTGTACTGCAACAAGTAATGTAAGCATCAATGCATTAAATGCGCCTTCCCTAATTAGTTCGAGTTTTAGCAATATAACTTGTAATGGCTTACAAAACGGAAACATACAAATGCTGGCGGCTGGTGGTACAGGAAGCATAAGTTATTTTTTACTCCCAAATGGAAATGTTTCTGGCACTGGCATCTTTTCTAATTTAGCCGCTGCTTCTTATACAGTTGTTGCCAAGGATGCCAACAACTGTTCTGTGAGCGGCATTTTTAGTATTAGTGAACCAACTCTATTAAAAATTGATTCAGCAAATAAAATCAACCTTGCCTGTTTCAATGTCAATAATGGCAGTGTGCAAATTTTTGCTTCAGGTGGCACCGGTTTAAATTACAGTTACGCGATTTCACCCGCTGGCACTTTTCAAGCTCCTAATAATTATATTAATTTGTCTGCCAATATAAATTACACCATCACCGTTAGCGACGCAAACAATTGCAGCACGAATACGATTGTTAATTTATCACAACCCAATCAACTACTAATAACTAGCAGTATTTCGAATAATATTACTTGTAACAACTTAAATAATGGTAGCATACAAATAAATGCCATAGGAGGAACTGGTACAAAAAATTTCACCTTACAACCCCTCAATATCAATAATACCACTGGCACATTTAATTCGTTAAGTGCAGGTAATTATACGATTATTGTGAGTGATGCGAATAACTGTACTACGAGCACATTGGTAAACATTGTGAACCCAAGCGCTGTAACATTGGTAAGTTTTGTGAGTAATAATATTACATGCAATAATCTTAATAATGGAAATGTTACACTCATCGCAAGTGGAGGCACAGGAAGCATAAGTTATAACTTACAACCCAATAATTTAACGAATATAACAGGTATTTTTAATAACCTAAATGTCAACACATACACTATTACAGCAAGTGATGCGAATGGCTGTAGTATTTCTACGGCTTTCAACATCAGTAATCCAAGTGCATTAGTTATCACAAATTTTGCAAGCACAAACTTACTTTGTGCTACCAATCTGACAGGTCTCATTCAAACAATTGCCAATGGTGGCATTGGTACCTTGAATTATACATTGCAACCTAATAATACAACGAACACGAGTGGTCAATTTAGTAATTTAAATGCTGGCACTTATACTGTTATAGTCACTGATGCAAATAATTGTAGCCTTACTTCTGTGACTACTATTTCTGCACCGCCAATATTAAGTTTGACCTTTGTATCATCACAAAATGTCACTTGTAGTGGCTTAGGTAATGGTAGCATTATTTCAAATGCTACAGGAGGTTCGGGCAATTATAATTATACTTTGCTTCCTAGCAATTTGAGTAATTCAAATGGCAACTTTAGCAATATTTTGGCAAATACATATAGCATTATAGTCACAGACTCTAATGGATGCATTGATTCATTAAATGGCATTAATATTATTGATCCTTCATTTTTATCAATCATTAATTTTAATCAATCTAGTGTTAGCTGTTACGGATATACCGATGGCCAAATTTCTATGGGCATAAATGGAGGAACCCCTCCTATTACCTATACTATTTCACCCTTAACAGGCAATCAAACAGGTGGTCAATTTAGCAATTTAATTGCAGGTACCTATACCGTAACAGGCACAGATGCAAATGGATGTTTTCTTACCTCTGTGACAACAATTACACAAAATAGCAGCTTTACAATTGCTAATTTGAATAATATTTCTCCCACTTGCTATAATTCAAGTAATGGTCAATTATCAATTGTTCCTAATGGAGGCCTAGCTCCTTATACGTTCCTCATCAACAATGCAAGTCCGAATAATAATGGCATATTTTCAAATCTTGGTGGCGGCACCTATATGATTTCAGCCATTGATGCTGTGGGCTGCAGAATTGATTCGAATGTCACTATTGTATCACCTCTGCCTATTGTAATTTCTAATTTAACACTCACTCCCATTTTATGTGCAAACGCCCCAATTGGTTCAATTAATATAGATGCAGTGGGTGGAGTTGGTCTGATTACCTATACTTTGAAGCCACTTGATGTTAGCAATACGAGTGGTGATTTTATAAATTTACAAAACGGTATTTACACCATCACAATTATTGATGCGGCCGGTTGTAAAAAAGATACCGTGATCAACTTAATACCACCGTCACCATTTATTGCAAAAATTATCACAATAGCACCTACTTGCTTGGGTATTGGTAATGATGCAAGTGCTGAAGCTTTTGTGCAGGGTGGCACACCTCCCTTCACTTATCTTTGGAATACTAACCCTATAAAAACTACTGCTAAAATAGATAGCCTAACAAGTGGATTTTATGCGGTGAAGATTGAAGATCAAAATGGCTGCAAAGTTTCAGACTCAGTATTGATTGAAGGTAGTAATTGTTGTGAAAATGTATTTATCCCATCCGCATTTTCTCCAAACAATGACGCAAAGAATGATGTGTTTAAATTAGCTTCGAGTGTGAACATGATAATTAAACAATTTGAACTTTATAACAGATGGGGCAATGTGGTTTGGTCAACGCGTGATAAAAATGGTACTTGGAATGGAAAAATTGAATCTGTGGAAGCTGAAGCAGGAACTTATTTTTACGTATTACGATACAAATGTGAAAGTGACCAAAAAGATTATTTGAAGAAAGGAGATTTGATTTTAATAAGATAACTACTACTATAACATAAACTATGTTATGAAAAATCACATGAGGAAATGGCAAACCTCTGAAAAAATTACCATCAGCGGATTTATTTGCGCTCTATTTGTATTGGCTTTTTATAGGTCAGTCATGCTTGATTATACAAATGATGAGGCATACTCGTTCTTAAATGTAGATACAATCAACTTCAAGCAAATGTATGGCACAGCCAACACACATTGGCTCAACTCAATTTGTATGTTTGTTGAAAATCTATTCGGAAATAGTGAATGGATTTTACGCATACATTCAAGTATTGCTATTCTATTTTTTTCATATTATGTGATTCGATTATTTACGCATCAGTTCAATAATTATTTAGTCTTAATTCCAGTTACCTTACTACTCTGCAATCACTATCTTTTCGATTTCTTTTCCTTATCTCGAGGATATGCATTAGCCTTGATGTTTGAGGTGATGGCTTTTTATCAAATCGCGCATCATAAATCTGATAGGTTCTATATTTATTTACTACTCTCTTTAGCCACACTCAGCAATTATACTTGTATTTATATTTTGTTTGCCTATTTCTTTTTTGACGTGCTAAAAATTACATTTGAAACGAAAGGGAAAATATTACTCGATTTCTCATTTTACAAAACAAGATTGTCGGTACTACTTTTAAGTCTTTTTGCGATACCTAATATTTATTATATCAAATATGTGACTGGGGATTTAGAAGAAGGGTCAACGATAGGCTACGTATCAGACACGCTCAAAATATTTTATCAACGAACATTTTATCATATACCACCTATAGTCATCTTCTACGTATTGGTTGTTTGGTCCTTACTCTTAGTAGCATTTTATTTAGTTTATCACAAACAGATGAAATCAGGTTTTAGGATGCTCTTTAATATGTATTTCTTTTGTATTATTCTCATCTATATACTTTTTTACACTATACATGTTCCTTTCCCATATGGCAGAACGGCTTTTTTTATGGTCATTTTATTTCTGGTGGTTAGTTCGTATGCGATTTTATTCATCATACGAAATTTACCAAAAGGTATTCAGGCAATCGCTTGTGTTTTATTTTTCGGACTTAATATGGCATATGCATTGGCCTATCGTAATTACAACGCCACATTAGAATGGTGGATGCAACAAGGGCTAAAGGAGTTTTGTATTGATATGACAAAACATTACCCAAAAAATAAGAATGCTAAAATGGGAATGAGTATAGATCATTACGGTTCATTTAATAATTACTACCGATATAAAGGGAGGTACAATCTACCTGATTCAATTTTTGTTTATTCTCGAGCGAAGTATGAAGCGATGCCGACAGAAATATCGAATCAATTTAGGCAACAAGATTATCTTTTATTGGTGAATAACTGGAAAGATTTCATAGAAGATAAAGTAGGTGCAGAAAATTACACCGAAGAATTTGTCTATCCTGATATGAAATCAACACTGTTAAAAATTAAGTCCCCGCAACCTTAATTTTACTAATTTCGTTGAGTGAGTTATTTATATCAAATTAATATTTCAAAGGGTGGTGTACCCAAATTGCCTGTTGAAGAAGTTGAAGTAACAGTATTGGGTATTTTGGGCGATTCTCAACGTTATACTAAAATTCATGGCGGTCCTGAGCGAGCCATTTGCTTGTATGATATTCACCTCATTCATTTGCTGCAAGAAGAAGGCCATCCCATAGAACCAGGTTCAACTGGAGAAAATTTCACTTTAGATTTTGCCACTTTTTCAGATCTTGTACCCGGCACTCGACTCAAGATAGGTAAAGAAGTCATACTTGAAATAAGCAGCTATACAGCACCTTGTAAAACTATTGGCAGTTCATTTACCGATAAAAAATTTAAACGGATGTCTCAAAAACTATTTCCGCAACAATCGCGTCTTTATGCCCGGGTTTTAAAAACAGGTAAAGTCAGAAAAGGGGATCCTGTAGAGGTTTTATCATCTAGTTAATGATATATCGACAAAAACATGAATGGTTTACTAGATGAAATCACATTAAATCGTGATATTTACAATTTTATTTTTAGAAAATGTCAAAAGTTACATTCGTTAACAATCCACGCCCTTTCAAAACTTTGCTAGATGAGCGTATCAAAGATTACTTTAATACACACAAATTAGCAGAAAGAGGAAATTGGAAATTATATAGTAAAACCATTATTCTATTGGTTTCTTTATTTGCTGTGTATGGAATTATTCTTTCCATTCAACCTCCTACTTTTTTATCACTAATCTTATGTGCTTTATTAGGCTTCATTCAATCTACAATAGGCTTTAATGTGATGCATGATGCAGCGCATGGCAGCTATAGCGACAATAAACGTGTAAATAATATCATTGCATGGCTTGGTGGCGATTTGATGGGCGGAAGTACTTTTTTATGGAAGATTAAGCACAACATTATTCATCATACGTATACCAATATTGATGGTTTGGATGACGACATTGCGAAGTATCCGTTATTTCGATTAAGTCCCCATCAAGAACCTCGATGGTTTCATAAATATCAAAATTGGTATGCAATTCCACTTTATTTTTTCACAACTTTTAACTGGATACTATTTGATGATTATTGGAAATTAGTTACCAAAAAAATTCATACAACCGATATAACCCAAATGAAATTGAGAGATCACCTTGAATTTTGGAGTGGTAAATTGTGTAACCTCATACTATTTTTTATTATTCCTATTTTCATTTTTGGCTTCTGGAAGGCTTTGATTGGCTTTTTTGTTATGCATGCAGCATTAGGATTAAGTCTTGCTTTGGTATTTCAAATGGCGCATGCGGTTGAAGAAGCTGCGTTTCCACTTCCAAACGAACAACATAAAATAGAGAACGAATGGATGTTGCATCAAGTAAAAACTACAGTAAATTTTGCGATGAGCAATAAATTAATCTCATGGTTAGTAGGTGGATTGAATTATCAAGTTGAACATCACTTGTATCCTAAGATTTCACATGTGCATTACCCTCAAATTAGTAAAATTGTAAAACAAACTTGTGATGAATTAGGTATTGAGTATCAAGCAGCACCAACATTTTGGCGAGCCCTTGTTTCGCATTTTAGCTATTTAAAGCAATTAGGAAGAGCCTAGTTTCAAAACAATATTTTACAGCTTTAGCAGACATGGCATTATCATATTGAAAATGATACAACAACTTTATGTGTTAAAGTAAACTAAATGCCTCAAGCATCACGTTATTTCAGACTAAATTTGTTAGTTATTTATATGAAACACATTCACATCATTTTACTGTTATTAAACTTTGCCTCACAAGCATTTGCTCAGAAAGAAGGAAAAGACAATCGAGATCCATTTAAATCAAAAGAATTGTGGGAGCCCATTCCAATCAATCGAGCCTATTCGCACGATAAGATAGATTTACTTCAAACCGCTGGTGACGAATTTGATGGTAAAAAAGACAACGCTATTTCCTTGAAAAGTTCAAAAACAGAATCTAAACTTATTACCCAAACTATTTTAGATCGTGTTGACGAATTACAGATTATAATAGAAAATAATCCTTTAGACCATTGGAAGAAGATTAAATATTTAATGTATTTGGAGACTGATTTAAAACAATTCAAAGCCGATCAAGATGCAAATAAAGTTGATGCGAATTATTATAGAGATTTGATTGAAAATTTTGAAGTTATATTTCGGAAGCAACTTGAAGGAGAAGAAATTTTACCGCATATAGAAGCAAATTTTTCTCGCTCATTATACGGCAGTATGCACATGTTCAAAGATGAACAACCAGCCATTGAAGCGGTTTATGAAGGTATGGTAAAAAAGTATCCTGAAGAAATGATGAAGAAGTTCAATGAGTTTTCTCGTTATAAAGCAGCTCAAAGCATGATGGCATACATGGCTCCCAAGAAACCTAATTTAATTCTTACTTACGCCACGAGCACATCTATCGAACGCGAGTCGGTTCGACGCTGCCAAGATCCACTCGTAAAACAAATTGTTGATATTGCTGATAAAAGTCGCATGCCGCTGCGAGCTATTACTTTTCTTGATCAGCTTCACAATGAGAGCATGAGCCTATCAGATGTGAATGCTATTACGGCTGACAATGGTTCTTACTTTAAAGGCTTGGTTGAATTGCGCCAGAAAGAAAACCCATTGTCAAAAAAGGTTGTTGAACGTGAAAGTAAATTACAAGCATTAGAATATGTGCGCATCATGAATGAATTGCATGATGCCCAAGATCCTGTGCGCTTCAAATGTCTTGAGGCATTATCTGCACGTGAAGTTTACTACTTAATGGTTTTGTGCAGTGATGAAATTTATACAAGCACGTTTGTTGGTTCATTTAATAGAATGCTAGCAAAGATGGCACCTATGAAAGGTGATGAATTTTTACAAAGCGTCAAAATGGATAAATTTAGAACCTTCATTCGTATGAGCGCGGGTTACAACAAATTGAGTCAATACTTAACCACGATTGACGAGCCAAACAGAAATACGCTCATGGCAAGTTTCGTAAAAAATATTGATAAAAATACAGACACTGATTTGGAGGATGCGGTAGATGTAGCAGATGCTGTGGGTAGCATTGACGATAATAAGCTAATTGATTATTTACTAGAAGAAATACGAACTGAATATGAAAGAACTTATCAATCAAATAATAAAAGAGGATTAATCACTTACTTCTTATTACATACCTTATGTAACTCTATTATTTATCCCAACGAGAATGATGATGCGCTGCAAACCCAATTGCGCGTTCCTCCCATTCACTACATGCCTTATAAAAGATTAGAAAATGCGGATAGTGTAGTTATCGAACAAGTATTTTTTTATGGTGATGAAGATGGGAAATCATCATACAATAGCTTTTTAAATAATTTCAAAGCTGAAGAATGGAAGATTACGAAATCTGAAAAATGGATCAATATTGTTTCTAACAATGGCAAATTAAATATTTATGCAAACCTCCCATTAGATGAGCCTAAAGACGAAGAAGCATTGAATGAATTATGTACTTTTTTAAAAACTAATAACACAGAGCCAAGTGTATTAGTACATCGTGGACATAGCTATCATTTACCGACAACGCTTGGAAAAGTTACAGAAAATAACAAGCTAATTGTACTTGGTTCGTGTGGTGGTTATCATAATTTATCAAGCATACTCGACAATTCGGAAGATGCGCATATTATATCTAGTAAACAAACAGGTACTATGTTAGTTACAGATCCAACTTTACGTGCAATTCATAGTCGTTTGCTAAATAGCAAGGATATTAATTGGATAGAATTATGGAATGAAGTGAGCGCATTAATGAAAACCCCAGACCTACAAGATAAATTTAATGATTATGTACCACCACACAAAAACATGGGTGCATTATTCTTAAAAGCGTTTAAAATTCAGATGAAAGATAATGGTTTGTTGTAGATAAAATTCTAACTAGCTGCCATCTTAGGTTTTAAGCCAAGCTCTTGAAAAATACCCGCGAAGGATTTAAAGTTTAGTGGAAACTCCAACAATACATGCATGAAACTCAGTAAGTAAAGCCATTGAAATCCAAGTTTGTAATCTATCAAATACAAGACTACCGACACAACCCAAGCGCCGATTACAATCATAAATCTTTGTTTCGGCACTTGATGCCAGCGTATGACTTCGGTTTTTGAAAACCAGTTTAAGTAATGGTACAGGTAAGCAAATGATATAAAACGCATAATTGCAATACCATATTTCGAATTTCTAACCATTCCTATAAATCCATCTTGAGTGAGGCTACCATCATTGGTGAAGAAAAATGTTTTATATAGATATTGATTAAGTCCAGCAAAATCGCTATTCATAAAAGTATCTATCGCCTGACTACTTGAAGCACTTTTTGATGGAAATAAATAGAATAATAAGAATGGACAAATAAGATGCAATGCGACACTCAGAAAACCCATTTTTGATTTCGATTTTAAGGACCCATACAACATAAAAATAGAGGTAAACAAAAATACATGGACTAGTGTTGGCAAAAAAATCGTAAAAAATGCCAATAGATAATTAGATACAATAGTTAATACTAAGAGGCATCCTACCCCAATCCATTTGATTAAAGGCTTTTTAATAAATGTAAAAAACAATGAACTACCGAATGCGATAAATATTAAATGTCCTTGCACTTTAGCTAGATTCTGCAAATCGATATACGCTGCAAGTGCGTCCACATTCAATTTAAAAAACAAATAAATAATCGCAAGAAACAAAGAGATAACTAGTAACAAAATCACATCCCTCTTATCAGTTGCGTAATAATTTTTATCGTGTAGCCATGATATTTCAGTTAAATAATGCAAAGGACCTAAAATCGCATAAGCAAACAGAAACAATTCGAACGGAATAATAAAGGCAAAGAAGCAAGATCCAATTAAAAGCAGAATATTAATTCTATCTATGCGAGAGGTATTAAGACTTTGAGACATTGGGTTCAATTATAGCTGAATTAGAAAACTCTTCAAATCTAACAGCAATTTACGTACATCTCCAACAATACTTTTCATTGAAGAATAAAAAAGGTGAGGAACACAGCAATTTGTTAGTTTTTTTCCTACATTTGCGCTCCGAAAGTTTTACTTTCATTGGACCTATAGCTCAGCTGGTTAGAGCACCTGACTCATAATCAGGGGGTCCCTGGTTCGAGCCCAGGTGGGTCCACAAATTCATAATGAGAATTGCTAAGCCTAATTCTCATTCCTGAATCAATCTTAATTTATTCCCTCTTTTTCTCCTTCTAAATAACAAGATGTCATTGTGACTGTTAAGGATTCTACCAATTTAATTTAAGGTAATTCTCTGACCCAATACCTTACTTATAAGCTGATTCTTAGAACCATGCTCAATCTGTTGTTCAACACAGGCTTCGCAACCTGCTTCGCAAGGCGAGGGCGAGGGCGAAAGCCGAACAAGTCAAGCAGCTGATTTATCCGAAATTTTGTAGTTGAACCGAAATTTTGTAGTTGAGAATACAAACTGCAAAATCGATTCCCGTTCACATTTTCTAATTACTCTTATGTTGCCATGAAAGTTTGTATCACATAGGTATAAGACAATAGTTTTTGCAAGCCGAAACGGGCCTGTATGAATGTAATCAGACCTTTGAAATTAAAACATTACTATTGTCGTGATAAAAAAGATTCCTCTTTTACAAGCTATTTATTGAGAAACCGACAAAAAACAGAATGTAAATATTTTAAACCCAGATTCAGCATTAGCAATGCTGAAACGATATCAAAGAGTCCAACGACAGAATCTTTACACAGAAATATGAATCTATGCGGCAACAAGTTTGAGTTTCAAATTATAAATGAAATCTCGTAAAATTTGGCAATAAAATTAAACTAATACTTCAGCCATTTTTTTACCAATATCAGCTGGACTATCCACTACATGAATTCCGCAAGCTCGCATAATTTTCATTTTAGCAACTGCTGTATCATCTTCACCGCCCACTATAGCGCCTGCATGTCCCATTCTTCTTCCTGCCGGAGCTGTTTGTCCTGCAATGAAACCAACAACTGGTTTACGCATATTATCTTTAAGCCAATGAGCAGCTTCTGCTTCCATACCACCTCCAATTTCGCCTATCATAATGATACCTTTCGTGTCGTCGTCATTCATCAATAATTCCACCGCTTCCTTCGTGGTTGTACCAATTATTGGATCGCCACCAATTCCAATAGCGGTGGTGATACCTAGACCTGCTTTCACAACTTGGTCAGCAGCTTCATAAGTCAAAGTTCCAGATTTTGATACAATGCCAATATTCCCTTTCTTGAATATAAAGCCTGGCATAATACCTACTTTAGCTTCATCGGCCGTAATTACGCCTGGGCAATTAGGTCCAATCAGTCTGCAACCTTTATCTTTTATATAATCTTTGGCGATAACCATATCGGATACAGGAATTCCTTCCGTAATGCAGATGATAGTTTGAATGCCAGCATCAGCGGCTTCCATAATGGCGTCGCTTGCAAATGCAGGGGGCACAAATATGATTGATACATCAGCACCTGCTTCTTTTACTGCATCATTTACCGTATTAAAAACTGGTTTATTTAAATGCAAAGTTCCGCCTTTACCTGGGGTAACACCGCCAACTACATTTGTACCATATTCAATCATTTGTGTAGCATGAAAAGTGCCTTCCGTACCGGTAAAGCCTTGCACAATTACTTTGCTATTTTTATTCACTAAAACGCCCATATCAATTATTTTAAGATGCGCAAATGTAGGTAAGAATTTGAAGATTTACACAATGATAGTTTCTAAATTACAAGGTAACGTAAGATTTTAGGTGTGGCTTGGACAGAAATTACTTATTTGAATCAATTTATGCTAGCCAATGACAAGAAGTTTCAAAATTCTCTATTCTTCTTATACCTTATCTTTTGCCATCAAGATATTGTAGCACAAGTAAAGCTACTTGTTAATTATACGATTGACAATGGCTTATTAAATAATTGAATTTATAACATGCTCCAAGATAATGAGCGTTTGTTTGGATAGGAGCAAACAATGGTGTGTTCAAAACAAATTTTGCAGTTGAAAATGCAAGCTGCAAAATCTGAGATGAAAGTCTCGCGAAAAATTCAAGCATGTCAAAGCGAAGTGATACAAGATTCATAATAAATACGAATATGGAATCTTAGCTTTTTACGATTCGAGAAAATAAATTGAAGAGCGATAAATTAGCTTAAGCCTCAATCAATATTATCCCGTTTCTCTATTCTACTTTTGTAATCTTTTTAACCACTGATGCGTTAGAGCTTGGGAAATGAATTCGTAAGGAATAAATTCCTTTTGCAAATTCATTCATTCGCATGTTGATGCTGTTTAAACCCATAATAGCATCCGTATTCATTTCCTTCAAGAGCTTACCTGTAATATCAAGTAACTTAAACTCTACCCTTTCAGATTTATCCAAATTCAACTCAATAAATAGTTCATCCGTAGTTGGGTTTGGAAACACTTTTATCAAAGGTTCAATCGCTAAATCTCCGTTGCCATTTCGAGGAGGTGTTCCAAATGTATAAGTTGGACCAAAAGGTGAAAATGTAGGATCGCCGTTACAACGATTTCTAATTCTCACATCATACATGGTATTAGGCGTTAAACCCGTTAGTAAAAATTGAGTGGTAGCGCCACCAAACATAAGCGTGAACCAAGATGCGTCAACCGATTTTTTATACCAAACATTGTATTGAGCTACATTCAAGATGCCATTCCAATTTAAAAGAGCTGTGGTGCTGCTAGTTGTGAATGGAGTGATGAAAGTTGTAGCAGTTGCACAAAGACCATTTAAAGTCGTAAAATTTTGTATTGGACCGAAAGAACCAAATTGATTGCAATTGGCGTTATTGTTTCTTATCTTACATTCATACATCGTATTCGGAATTAATCCAGTAAGCACCAACGAAGTGCCTGCTGTGGAAGGTGTAAACCAGTTCACAGCTCCAACAGGTCTATACCATAAAAAATAAATAGTAGCACCTTGAACGGGTGTCCAAGATACCGTAGCACTTGTTGTACCAACTTGAATCGGTTGAATGATACTAGCAGGGCTCATCACAGAATTGGTAATTGTAGCAGGGACGCTTGTTGCGGAACAACCTGTGAACAGATCTGTGAATGTATAAGTATAGCTTGTATTAGGACCTAAATAAGGATTTGCAACGCTAAATGAACCACCTATACCCGGTGGGGAACCAATTAAAATAACTGGTACATTGGGACAAGCTATTACATTACTTGCTGAAACAACAGGTAGCGCATATACACTCAAAAGCAATGTAGTTGTGCTATCGCAGCCATATTGGTTAGGAACGGTATATGTATAATTACCTGATACATTATAAGTTTGTCCATTTACTGGCCAAGTATAGGAATTTGGTGCACAAATATTTACCGGAACTATATTATTGATACTATTATTAATTGTAAGATTCAAAATCATTAATTCACAATTTGGATTACCGTTTCCAACCTGCTGGGAATAAACGCCACTTTGGGTATAAGTCTGACCATTTACCGGCCAAGTATAAGAATCGCAAGCTGTGACATAACTATTTATTTGTACGGTTGGTACAATTGTCAAGTGAAGCCTAGTTCCATGATGACAACCAAAATTATCAATAAAATTAACATATTCATAAACCCCGCTTTCTGTGTAGGCTAGGTTGTTATTTTGTGGGTTAACTTCCCAATAATATGAATCACAGGCAGTAACATAAACATCGGTCATGTAATTTAAAACGGTTAAAAATAAAACGGTGGTTTGACAATTCGAAAAATGAGAATAAATACCACTTTGTGTATAGGTGGTATCTTTTTCACTCCAGTAATATGAATTACAAGCAGCTTGAAGAACATTTATGGTGTATAAATTATCGCATTCGACTAATTTGAGCACAAAAGCATCCTTATAAGGATGTGGTGCTATTTTGTTTACTACACTGCCATTAGGATCAAAATCGACAATCCCCTCAAAAGACCCTGCAATGTAAATCGCATTTGAAGCAAGCCTTATCTCTGCTAAAGTTGGACTTCCAGTTCCTCCTAATTCTCGCGCCCAAATGTAATTACCATTTCCATCATACTTGGCAATTGCCATTTCATTTAATGCATTAGTTGATAAGTTTTGAACTCCTGGTCCTGGATCAAAATCGATCGTGTTTGAAAAATTACAACCTAAATAAACATTTCCTAATGCATCAGTTTGAATGGAAACGCCACCATCATTACCACCATTACCAAAAGTTCTTACCCATTGAAAATCACCACTTGAATTCAATTTCAACATGAATATTGAATATGAACCTGTTTCATTTTGTGTGAGTGGACCAGGATCAAAATCAACCGTTCCAGCAAAATTACCAGTTACAAAAATATTTCCTGCAATATCTATTGCGATATCATTAGAAAATACTTGTGCTATTGCGATGATAGGTTTAACAAAAACAAAATTTCCATTACTATTTAATTTAACAATATATGAAGACGAAGTCCCATAAGTTGAAAACAAAGTATTTACACCCGCATCTGGATCAAAATCTACTAATCCACCAAAATGTCCAGAGACATAAATATCGCCCAAAGCATTTATTTTTATTGCATCAACTGAACTATTTGAGTTAGCAATATTTCCAGCGGAAAAACTTTTTGCCCATATATAATTGCCACTAATATCTAGTTTTAATAAAAAAGCATCAAAGTAGCTAGAAACTAAATTTGCAATTCCTGCATTCGGATCAAAATCGACAGTCCCCCAGTAACTACCTGCTGCGATAATATTGCCATTAGCATCCAATGAAATTGTGTTTCCATAATCATTACCTCCACTACCTATTTTTTTTGCCCAAAGGTAATTTCCGTTTGCATCTAATTTTGAAATAAACAAATCTCCTCCTCCGACACTAGAAGTTAAAAAAGCAGTACCCATACCTGGGTCAAAGTCAATCGTAGCTGTATAAACAGCATTCCCAAAATCACCAATCGTATAAACCTCACCTGAACTACTAATAGCAATATCTTTTGGTATAACATCACGTACACCAACAAAACTTTTTGCCCAAATAAAATTACCATTGGCATCCATTTTAGTGATGTAACAATTATTATAAAAAGAAGTTGCAGTCAAATTAAAAGTATTAGCGCTAGGATCAAAATCTACTGTTCCTGTAAAAACACCAATCGTATAAACATTGCCAACAGCATCAATTTCAATACCTGTCGTACGGTCATGACTTGAATTGGGTCCTTCATATTGTTTTACCCAATCGAAATATGGGTTTTGCGCATATAATGAATCAATAAACAGCGCACAAAGAATAAATAAATATGCTTTTTTCATGTTATATAATTAAGTTTTGCAAAAAATCTGTTAGACCAATACTAGTAAATCATGGTAGATTAATCTAACCTTGTCACCTTTGTAGTAAATAGTTGTTGTTCATTATGAATGAGTTGCAAGGTATAAGTACCAGCAGCCAATTCTTTCATCCCAATTGAAATTTGATTTAATCCTATTATTGTCTTGGTTTGAATCTGTTTGATCAACCTTCCAGTTATATCTAACAATTTAATAGTAGTTTTTCCTGAAAAATTTGACTCCATCTCAAGTGTCACTTGGTCGTGTGTAGGATTTGGGAATACCTTAATATAGCTTAAATTTTCTGAATCCCATTCTTGCGGTCGCAAGGGAGTACCAAATGTATAAGTTGGACCAAAAGGTGAAAATGTAGGATCACCGTTACAACGATTTCTAATTCTCACATCATACATGGTATTAGGCGTCAAACCCGTTAGTAAAAATTGAGTGGTAGCACCACCAAACATAAGCGTGAACCAAGATGCGTCTGAAGATTTCTTATACCACACACTGTATTGCGCCACATTAGCGAGTCCATTCCATTTTAAAAGAGCCGTCGTATTCGTGGTTGTAAATGCTGTAATAAAAGTTGTTGCAGTGGCACAGGGGGCATTCAAGGTTGTGAAATTTTGTACAGGCCCAAACACACCAAACTGATTACATGCCGCGTTGTTATTTCTTATTTTACATTCATAAATAGTATTAGGTATTAAACCCGTTAAAAACAAGGATGTGCCAGCTGTAGTAGGCGTTGTCCAAGGTCCACCACTTACTGGCCTATACCATAAGTAATAGATAGTTGCGCCAGGAGTAGCAGTCCAAGTTACTGTGGCAGTAGTCGATGTCGGAACAATTGAAGTGATATTCGCAGGTGTCATGACAGAATTTGTAACTGTCGCAGGACTACTTGTGACCGTGCATCCTATTGAAATATCGATATAAGTATATGTATAACTCGTATTTGGCCCTAAATAAGGATTAGAGATACTAAATAATCCTCCTCCTGGAGTACCTACCAAATTAACGGGTACACCTGGGCAGGCAATTACATTACCAGCGGTTACACTTGGGCAAGGCAAGGCAGGTTGTTGCACACCTTGATTGGCATTGCCTCCAGCACCTGTTTCAGTAATATAATCAATTTGCCCAATGGAATATGAAACCGAACCTCCAGCTCCTGTCGCATTGCCTCCACTGGCAGTGGTATTTTGTTGTGCAAATACCGATGTGCCGATGAGCAAATAGAATGAAGTGCCAATTAACCAAAAGACGTATGTTCCAATTAACTTCACATGGCAGTTGATGGTTTTCTTTATGATTGTACTATACATGATTTTTATTTTTAAAGATTAAATTTATTAGGAATTAAAACATTCTAAATGCTAAAAAAGGAAAAGGACCATATCCACTTCCGAAGCCATTATAAGATGGTTGAAACACAAGTACATTTTGATTCAAAGCACCGTTTGTATTGGACGTCAAATAGGAGCCATTAGTTTGAAGCGTCAACAATGAATTATTGGTATTCACGGCAAGCCATTCGTCAGTACATGGTAAAAACCAATCGGAATACGAATTTAAAACTAAGTTATCACAAATTTCAGCGGCTGTACCTGGTGTGAAGCATGCTGCTAGGATATTGGTGGTATTACTTACACCACTTCCAATAAGTGTTCCAAAGGGATTGGGGTAAGTAATATTATAACAGCCAAAATCTGCATTGCCAATTATATTTTGAGAGATAATTATTCCGTGTGGAGTACTTGAACTGTAACCTGGATCGCTTGGCTGTAAATAGTAGGCTAATATGCCTCCTTGATAATAACCACCCAACGAAAGAGTGTTGGTTGTAGTAAAGCTTATTTGATTCCCATAAGCCGTGCCAGCAATATTAGTTGCATACGATCTAACATAATAAGTGGTATTGGTTAGTAAGCCATTTACGATACTTGGGAAAGTTCCACTACTTGTTGCAAATGTAGTATTATTATCAGCAATAGTTGGCGATGGCAATGTGCTCCAACACACACCACTTGCTGTTATAGCAGCGCCTCCATCATTTACAATAGTGCCTCCTGAAGAAGCCGTACCACCAGTTATAGCCGTAATAGCTGTGGTAGTTAAGGTTGGAATACTTGGATTAAACGTAGTGTAAGTTACCTCATTACCATAGTTAGTACCGGTTGCATTAATTGCAAAAGCTTTTACATAATAGGTTGTATTCGGGATTAAGTTATTGAGTTGAGTATAAAAATTACCTAGTCCTGTTGTATTATTTACTATTGAATAAGAACTTAATATGGTTGGATTAGGTGTTGTACTCCAACATACACCATAGCTGGTAATAGGTGAACCACCACTACTTGTGATGCCCAAATTAGTAATATTACCCCAAGCATCATATCCAGAAGTTGGATTAAAATAAGTTTGATTTGCAATAGTATTCGTGCTTATACCTAAAAAATTACCACCCGACCAAGTAGGTATATTGGATGAATTGAGTTGTAGAAATTGACCTGGCGTCCCAACAGGTATCATCACCCAAGCTGCTCCATTCCAAAATTGCATATCGCCAACATTCGTTCCAGGAGGCACATTACTATTGGCAGCAAATAATGCATAAGGCACACTACTTAATTGGCTAGTGCTTGTAATTGAATAGGATATACCTCCTAAAGGGTCGGTTTCTGTTTTGATAAAATAGGGCCCACCTGTTGCCCAATTAATGGTGGCAAAAGAACCTGACACAACTGTTCCTCCACCTATCTGCACACTTGCCAAGCCATTGGCATTGGTAGTTGGTGTTTGAGTTTCGACATAAACAGGCGTACCTGTGGCACTTCCTTGTAAAATGCTTATTCTCATACCAACCAGTGTATTTGCTACCAAAACATTACTCGCATTTCGTATCACAGCTTGGTAGCTCATTTTTTGGGGTGCTTGTGCAAACGTTGATATACCGATGAGCAAATATGCTAATGTACAAATTGTTGTTAGTATATATTTCATGTTATTATTTTTATTTTTAGTAAAGGCATTGATTAATCAGTTTGTACGGTATTGCCATTCGAAATCAAGGTAGCCTTTGCAGTGATACCTGCTCCTGAAGGAGGTGCAAGCGGCGTTTGAGCGTTGAGATATATAGATTTTCCTGCAACAGGTGCTACGCTTAATAATTGAATTAATAGTGAATTCACTTGGACAACAGGCAAAGCATTATGGTCAAGAACAAATAAAGTATTTGAAAATGTTAGTGCATTAAATGCAGGTATTGAAACTGAGCTCAGCATTGGATTATAGCCAACAAGAAACATTCCGACTCTTTGCAATAACGGTAATGAAATACTGGTTAGTAAAGGATTGGTATTGATTTGAAAACCTGATAAGCCTCCTTTTACTAATTGTGGCATTGAAAATGAAACTATTGAGGTATTTGACATCGTGAAACTTTCAGCATATTCTGTCAATGATAGAAATGTACATGAGTTTAGTAAGGGGCAAGTCATAATTGAAATACTTCCTCCTGCTTTTGTAAGCAATGGAAATGATAAGCTTGTCAAAAGAGGGTTATCTGATATTGACATTGCACTTAATCCATAGGGACCTACAGTACCCGAAATATTTGTTAGCCCATTTAAATTGAGGGTATTCATCACAGAATTATTCATTATTCTTAGTTCAGCTAATTCTGAAATGCTACTTAAATTAACTGTTGTCAATGCCGTAGTATTTTGTATCCAAACAAACTGTGTATTGGGACCTACTTCATTCGCAATTTTAATGGCTGCTTGTGCATCAGAAATATCGCCAGTTAGAATTAAATGTGATTTGCCAAGAGGTGTTGTTAAGCCTCCCGATTTTTCAGCATATAGTGAATAAGGCGTGCTTAGCATTTGGCTAGTGCCTGTAATAGTATACACAATACCACCTAAAGGATCAGTTTCTGTTTTAATAAAATAGGGTCCACCTGTTGCCCAATCTATTGTAGCAAAAGTGCCTGATACAACCACTCCGTTTCCTATTTGCAAACTGGCTAAACCATTTGAATTCGTTGTTGGTGTTTGTGTTTCAACATATACGGGTGTGCCTACTGCACTACCTTGCAAAATGCTGATTTGCATCCCCACTGTTGTATTCATTACCAATGCATTACTCGCATTTCGGATAACTGCTTGGTAAGACATTTTTTGTGGTGCTTGCCCAAAAGATAATGTGCTAATTAGTAAATAGGCTAATGTGACAATGATGGTTTTTAATTCTATTTTTTTCATGTTTTCATTATTTATTTTAGAAACTCCGCACAGCTCTTACTTTAAAATTATTAAAACTCTTATTGCTATTGCTTGGGGTAATTCCATTTACATATCTTGCTTGTGTGGAGCTCACTTCTGTACTAGTCCAAATATTTTCCACCGGAAAATAACCAACTTGACCTATGAGGATAGCCTCGGCTTCGCTGGGTAAATACCAATCTGTAAAGCCACTTAAACTAAGATTATCACAAATTTTAGCAGCAATGCCTGATGTAGCACAGTTGGTTACAATGGCTGTTGTATTGGCTTGTCCGGTTCCTGTGGTAACGCCAACCGCACCCATTGAAGTACCTTCGCATCCATATTCTGCTGTGCCTTGATCCGTTAATGCAGCTATGATTCCATTTACACCATTTGTGGAAATAATAATTCCACCTCCAAATTTTTGACCAACTACATAAGGAGGTGCTGCGGGTGTGGTAAAACTTAATATAGGTCCATAAGTTACGGGCACACAACCATCCCCACCATAACCTTGCCCATAAGCTCTGTAATAATATGTTGTTGAGGCAACTAAACCAACAATACTCTTCGAATAGGGCTGCGGATATGCTGATATATAAGACATTCCCACAACATTGTCGGCAATGGTCGGTGTTGGAGATGTGCTATAACAAAAACCCATAGATGCATATCCACTATTCATAAAGATTTCACCGTTAAATGTAGCCCCTCCTGCATTAACTGAAGTTGCAGGATATGTATTAAGTGAAGTAATTCCAAGTGGTGTGGTATAATTTATTTCATTTCCATAATAAGTTACCCCATTACAATTTGTGGCATAACCACGTATATAATAGGTAGTATTCGGAACGGTCGGAATAGTATTATTATAACCACCCAAGGAATTTGAGATAGTTGGATTTGGCGAAGTATTGTAACAAACACCTTGTGCGCTAATTGGACCTCCATTGTTTGAATTTATTACGTTACCAGTATGATAATTCAAAAGACAAGGCGTAATACTTTGGTAAGTTCCTGTTGTCAATGTAATCACCCCATTTAAGGTTGTAAAACTTATTTGAGGTCCATAAGTTGTACCCGCACAATTGGTTGCAAAACTGCGCACATAGTACAAAGTGTTTAACGTTAAACCAGTCAAAGTCAACGGAAGTCCATAACCCGGATAACTACCATCAATATTTTGATAATTAGGCCAACCGGGATTAACATTTAATACCGAATTAGACAATGTAGGATTAGTTGAAGTGCTATAAACTAAGCCGCTATTTGTCAAAGCTTCTCCACCCGTGTTGGTAACTAAGTAATCAATGGTAGCATTGCAACCACCAATAGCAGTAGCTGCCAAAGTTGTTAAAGTAGCCACTCCACTGGTTGTTGTAAATGTAACTTGCGGACCGTAACTAGTACCAGCACAATTGGTAGTAAATGAACGAACATAATAGGTTGTACTTGCTACTAAACCTGTTAATGCAATAGTAAAATTAGTAAGTGTATTCGTATAAGGTGGTTGATTGTAACCTACAACTGTATTTGATATGGTAGGGGCTGGTGTTGTCGAATAACAGAAACCACTATTTGTTGGTGTGCTTCCTCCATTAGCTATAACAGTCCCTGTAAAGTTTGCCTCACAAGCCGTATTGCTATTCAAGCTATTTGTTAATGTCGCTATTCCATTTTGGGTTGTAAAATTTAATTCATTGCCATAATAGGTTCCTACTGAATTTGTTGCATAGGATCTATAATAATAGGTTGTATTAGCAGTTAGTGAACTTAAGTAGGTTGTAAAAGCCGGAAATGCACCTGAAAATGATACAGAATTTGATGTAGTTGGATTCGGACTTGTATTATAAACAACCCCAGTCATTAATATTCCCGAACCTCCATCAGAAACGACATTGCCACCTGAAATGACATCACATGCATTAATGCTAGATGCCACCGTTGTAGTTAATGTCGCGATACCATTCATGGTTGTAAAATTTAATTCAGCACCATAAGAAGTACCTGCAATACTGGTTGCAAAAGCACGAATATAATAGGTTGTTGCAGCAGTTAAGCCAATTAAATTGACATTAAAAACACCCACTCCTGCACCCGATTGAACTATGCTATTTGCAACGGTTGGGCTTGGACTTGTAGAGTAACAAAATCCTCTTGTGATAATTAATTCTCCATTGCCATTTACGGCAGTGCCTTGCACATTGGCACTTTCTGCTTGAATGAAGGAAATACTATCTGTCGTCACTGTTGGTGGCGAAGCAGCCGTTACTGGTGCTACCCAAGTAGGGATTCCACTCGGATCTATTTTCAAAACTTTACCAACCGCATCGATGGGTAAAATCACCCAAGCCGTTCCGTTCCAGTAAAGCATATCGCCATTGCTAGCACCATCAGGAATGTTGGCTTTTGCAGCTAACAAAGCATAAGGCACACTCATAAGTTGGTTGGTTCCTGTTATGGTGTAAGTAGTTCCTCCTAAGGGGTCAGTTTCGGTTTTAACGTAGAACGGACCATTTGCCCAATTTATTCCAGTAAATGTTCCAGTAACAACAGTCCCGGTTCCAATTTGAATACTGGCCAAACCATTTGCATTGGTAGTGGGTGTTTGGGTTTCAGCATAAACCACTGTTCCTGTGGGCGTTCCTTGTAAAATACTAATCTTCATTCCTACAGTGGTATTCACTACCAAGACATTGCTAGGATTGCGAATTACAGCTTGGTAGGACATTTTTTGTGGTGCTTGCGCCAATGCGGACATGCTTATTAAGAAGCTTGCCAACGCAAAAAATAACGCAAGTAAGAAACTTGACATGGAGAATTTCTTATCTAAAGAATTCTCAATACGAATTAACTGAAATGACATTTTCATAATGATAGTTTTTTAATGATTTCTTATTTGAAAATTTTACCAAAGCTATTCTTATAGTATTAAAATTTATATCCCTAAATGTAGGGATACAGGCCCTAACTGGCGCAAGAATGAGGCGTTGCCATTGTGCACTTGCCTTCTTGTGCCTTCCCTGTCTGCGTTAGTGTTTGTGGTTACTTGCGCAAGTGCAGTTACAAACCTGCGCCAGCTCGAGTTCCAATAAGTATAATTACATTTATTGCTGAAAGCAATAATATAAAACTACGAAGCGAAGACGCTTTGTAGAACTTTAATTTCATTTTTGAATACCACGAAGAACTGGGCTTCGTATTCTTACATTACGCTCTCTTCAGAGCTTGAATCATTTCGCTAGGGTTCTCGGCTGAAAATACCGTATTCCCTGCAACTAACACATCTGCCCCAGCATCGATAATAGTTCTTGCATTGGCAAGCGTAACGCCGCCATCAATTTCAATGAGCGTAGATAAATTTCTTTTCCTAATTTCTGCTTTGAGCAATTTAATTTTTTCTAAGGTATACTCAATAAAGCTTTGCCCACCAAAACCAGGGTTTACACTCATTAAGCAAACCACATCAACATCATGTAATACATCAAAAATTTGTTGCACCGAAGTATGCGGATTAATGGCAACACCTGCCTTCATACCTAATGATTTTATTTGCTGTAAGTTCCGATGTAAATGCGGGCATGCTTCTATATGCACACTTAAAATATCTGCACCTACTTTTTTAAAGTCCTCGGCAAACTTTCCAGGCTCTTCTATCATGAGATGCACATCTAATATTTTTTTTGACTTACGCTTAATAGCTTGAATGACTGGCAAGCCAAAACTAATATTGGGTACAAACCTACCATCCATTACATCTAAATGAAACCAATCTGCTTCTGACTGATTCACCATTTCAATATCTTTCTCGAGGTGTAAAAAATTTGCGGATAAAATAGAAGGTGCTATAAAATGCATAGTTTATTTGTTCATTTTTTGTTGTAATCGATTTTGTGCGGCTTTCAATCCTGTCAATTCAGGCCTGAAATTTTCTGCTTGTTCATAATCTATTTTAGCCGCATTAAAATTTTCTTGAATCTCTTGGCAAATCCCTCGATTGTAATAGGCTTCGGCATAATCGGGTTGCACCTCAATGGCTATGGTAAATTGACGTATTGCCTTTTCGATAGAATCTTCTTGCATAAGCATCCAGCCCATATTATAAAACGACTTTGGATAATTTCTATCCAATAATATCATCCGAGTAAAAATACTTTTAGCTTCTTTATAATTATGCTGGTTTTGCCAAAACATAGCTTTACCGTACAAAGGTTCTAAATCTGAGGTATCTGCTTGATATGCATTTTCATAATAATTTAATGCTAAGAGATCTTTTCGGGCTTCATGTATCAAGGCCAATTGCAAATGGGCTTCGGCATAACGGGGTTCAGTTTGAACGGCTGTTTGCCAACTCGATATAGCCCGTGAAGTGTCCTTCATATATTTGTAACACATACCTTTTAAAAAATAGGCTTCTGCATTATGTACATTTTTACGCAAAACGGTATTTATTTCAACAAAAGATTTCGAATATTCTTCAGTAAATAAAAACATACGAGCCATTTTCAAATGAGCTACCTCATCCAAAGGATCTAATTGAATCGCCTTCTGGATATAGGTCAAACTGCCTGTAACATCTTTATGATCAAATAGCAAATCAGCCAAAGCACTATAATATTTGGCTTGTGTTGTGTCTATAGAAATTGCTTTCTTATAATCTAACAAAGCCAAGGAATCTTCTTTTAATAATCTGTATCTATTACCCCGTTTAAAATACAAACCAGATTCCTTTGGATTTTCATTTATTTGTTTACTGATGTCGATAATTTCATTTGACTTACTAGCTTCAGTTGCTTTGCCTGTTGGAGGTTTCTTTGAAAAAAAATCACAAGATTGTAAACTCCCAATACCCATCAGTATTATAATTAATTTGCAGCTAAACACGTTCTTGCTTTGCATAAATTGCTGCAAACCTACTCAAAAAACGATTCCAATAACCATAGATTTCAACAAGTTGAGATATTCTTTCAACATTTGTACTTGAATTGTCAATAGTTATTACATTTGCCTCTCCAAAAAATTAAATAAAATATAATATTTATGCCGTATTTATTTACTTCCGAATCTGTATCTGAAGGACACCCTGATAAAGTAGCCGATCAAATTTCGGATGCCTTAATCGATCATTTTTTAGCCTTTGATCCACAATCGAAAGTGGCTTGCGAAACCTTAGTTACTACAGGACAAGTAGTGCTAGCTGGTGAAGTAAAATCAAAAGCTTATTTAGATGTACAAGATATTGCCCGAGGTGTGATTAAAGAGATTGGTTACACCAAATCCGAATATATGTTCGAGGCTAATTCTTGCGGTGTATTTTCTGCCATTCACGAACAAAGCTCAGATATTAATCAAGGTGTTGATAGAAGCGTAAAAAAAGCAAACTTTGAAACTTTAGCCAATGCGCAAGGTGCTGGCGATCAAGGTATGATGTTTGGCTATGCAACCCGCGAGACTGAAAATTACATGCCCTTAGCACTTGACTTAGCACACAAAATATTACAAGAATTATCAAAAACAAGACGCGCAGGTAAAGAGCTAAAATATTTACGTCCAGATGCGAAAAGTCAAGTAACTATTGAGTATGATGATAACAACAATCCGATAAGAATCGATACCATTGTTGTATCAACACAACATGATGATTTTGACAAAGACGCTAAGATGTTAGCTAAGATTAAAGAAGATATTGTAGGTACAATTATTCCTCGCGTGAAGAAGCAATTGAAACCTAATTTACAAAAATTGTTCAATGACAAAATAACCTATCACATTAATCCTACAGGAAAATTTGTAATTGGAGGACCCCATGGTGATACAGGTTTAACAGGTCGTAAGATTATAGTAGATACTTATGGAGGAAAAGGCGCACATGGCGGTGGTGCATTTAGCGGGAAAGACCCAAGTAAGGTTGATAGAAGTGCGGCTTATGCAACTCGTCATATTGCAAAAAATCTAGTTGCAGCTGGCTTATGCGATGAAGTGTTAGTTCAAGTATCTTATGCGATTGGTGTGGCTAAACCTTGTGGTTTGTTTATTAATACCTATGGAACTTCAAAAGTAAAAATGACAGATGGTGAGATTGCTCGAATGGTGGAAAAAATATTTGACATGCGCCCCTACGCGATTGAGCAAAGATTGAAATTACGAAATCCTATTTATTTAGAGACAGCTTCTTACGGTCATATGGGAAGAAAAAATCAAGAAGTAACTAAAATATTCAATAAGGGCAAAGCCAATGAATTAAAACTAAAAGTTGAACTATTTACTTGGGAAAAATTAGATTATGTAGATGCTGTTAAAAAAGCATTTAAGTTGTAATTGCATATCATAAAATTAAAAATCGAAAAGCTTGTGTTATTCCAACACAAGCTTTTTTCTTGATATATTACCACGCTCATCTTTCAATTCAATGATGTAAATTCCTCTTGGCAAGTAGCGTGTTAGGAGAACTTGTTTTGAAGACGAATTCGGCATTTCATGCACGCATTGTTGGCCTGCTAAATTAAATAGTTTCATCGATGTTATTTTCGTATCACCACTTGGTTGAATCGTAATTTGCTCAGAAGCAGGGTTAGGATATAGAGAGAAGTTGATTTCCTCAAATTTAGTATTAGAAAGCACCACATTATTGCACACATCGGCTGATTTCATGTTTACATTTGTTTTCGTGTAAGTGGTGGTAAAGGTTGGTGTTATATTACCCGAAATAATACCTGTGCGCACTTCTGTAATCGTTAAAGATGATTGGCTTAGTGCTTGATTATAATCGCCGCAGCCTAATTCTAATGAATTATCAAACTTCACACATTCCATTTCATAACCTCCATTCCAATATCCGAAATGTGATCCTGCACCAAAAGCGGCATAACCTTGCGGGCGAGGATGTAAATCAAAAAACAGAACCCCAACACCTGCCTGCTCGCCATACGTTTTTGTTTTAAGGGTATCGTTATTATTCGACATTCTAACAATAATACCATTTCCTCCACAAGTTTCATGGGGCTTGCACAAACCCGATAGTATAAATCCACTTTCCAGCGCAGGAATAACATCATAAAATTGATCCCAATATAGATAGGATAACTTAGTATTATTGATATAATTACCACCACTATCAATAAGAACACTTAACGCATCGGATGTAGAAATATTAGACATGTTTGCTGCGTAACCTGCAATTAAATATCTGTCTTTTGAATTCGATTTTGCAACACCGTTTGCCACCATACTGATGCTCGAGCAGCTTAAAGTATTTTGCCAAACAATATCTCCATCTAATGAAAGTTTTAATATGCCTATTTTATTCTTAGTTGAAGTGGTATTGACATAAGTGCCAGATCCAACTAAAAGCAAGTTGCCGTCATCTGTTAATTCAAGTCCACGACCAAAAAAATAATTAGAACCCATGTTAAATTTCTTAGCCCAAATTAATACACCTGTAATTGAAAATTTGTACAAGGTCATGTCTGCCGATTTATTACCAGCTGCATACACATTGCCATAGCTATCTGCTACTAAGCCCTCAATCGAATGCGAATCGCTTGTCTTTTTATACCAAATAATATTTCCTTGTGAATTAAACTTAAAAAGTATTGAACTCACTCCTGTGCTAAATGATGTCACATATTCACTATTTGATACTTGAACTACTTTACTTCCTACTAAACCAGTCTCATTGAGCGCAAAAGCCCACTGATGTGCATAATTTGCGTTAAAAAGACTTACAATTGGATTCTCAACATTTTGTAAAAACGCCCTTCCAATCATTACATGATTACCTGCTGCATCTATCAGCCCACGATCAGACGAGGCTTGCAGCGTAGAATCTCCAAAGGCTATCACTGCATTTGTTTGTGCGAAAAGATTTATGTTATACATAACAAACAGAGTAAGTAGCAGAGCGTATTTCATAAAGAAAAAAGTTTATTTGAGAACTTAGACGTGAAATAATATTTCGAGGTTAGGCAAGTTTCAAAAAAATAAAATTATACTCTCATCAGTTTTTAATACTTTAGCATTATGCCAACAATATCACATCGTGGTGAAGTAATGCCACCCTCTCCAATTCGAAAATTAGTTCCGTTTGCTGAAGCTGCAAAAAAAAGAGGAATTAAAGTCTTTCATTTAAATATCGGGCAACCAGATATTGTAACACCTAAGCCAGTCTTGGATGCCGTTCGCAATTGCAATATGACCGTATTAGAATACAGTCACAGTGCAGGGTTTGAATCGTATCGAAATAAACTCACTGAGTATTACAAACGCTTTGACATTGATCTTACTTCAAATCAAATTATAGTTACTACAGGCGGCAGCGAGGCAATTCTTTTCGCTATGATGTGCTGTTTAGATCCAGGCGATGAAATTATTATTCCTGAACCTTTTTATGCGAATTATAATGGTTTCGCTGTTGCGGCACAAGTCAACATCAAACCTATTTCTTCGAGTATACAAGATGGATTTAAGTTGCCCCCAATAGAAGATTTTGAAAAAAATATTACTGCCCGAACAAAAGCCATAATGATATGTAATCCGAATAATCCTACTGGTTATTTGTATTCACAAGCAGAAATGAATGTATTGCGGGATTTATGCATCAAACATAATTTGTATTTATTGTCAGATGAAGCATATCGAGAATTTTGTTACGATGGCGAAAAGTTTATTTCAGCTATGAATTTAGAAGGACTTGATGAGCATGTAATTTTAATGGATACAATATCGAAACGATATAGTGCTTGTGGTGGCAGAATCGGTGCATTCGTTACAAAAAACAAATCGGTATATGATGCGGCTATGAAGTTTGCCCAAGCAAGATTAAGTCCACCAAGCTTTGCTCAAATTGCAGGTGAAGCCGCGGTAGATTTGCCACTTGATTATTTCGAAGAAGTGAAAGCGGAATATCTCAGAAGAAGAGATGTACTAGTGAATCGACTTAATAAAATTCCAGGTGTAATTTGTCCAACCCCTAAGGGTGCATTTTATGCGATGGCAAAATTGCCGGTAGATAATGCTGAAAAATTTTGCCAATGGCTACTCGAACATTTCTCTTACAATAATCAAACCGTAATGATGGCACCCGCAGCAGGTTTTTATGCCACCAAAGGTTTAGGCTTAAACGAAGTTCGCTTTGCTTATGTATTGAATACGGTCGATATAAATGCAGCCATGGATTGTCTCGAAAAAGCATTAGCCGAATACGTTAATTAAGATTTATAACTTTTGTACTAATTTATCTAATCGGTGGGTATTTTTTGTTAAAGCATTATGTGTTTTAACATATTTTTTATACTTTGGCTTTTAAATTTTTGAACACTCAAAGCTATGAACAAGAAATACTTTATTTTGTTACCCCTTTTATGTTTTGTATTGTACGTAACCCTTACCTCTAGTAGCGGTGGCATCAATGGTGTAAGTGTTTCGGGTTGTTCCTGTCATGGCGCAGCTTCGAGCAATACGCTTGTTAGTATTACTGGCTTGCCCGCTGGCGGATATACAAATGGAACAGTATATCCAATAACGGTTTCGGTAACAAATACTGTTATTGTTTCTGGTGGAGCTGCAGGGTTAGGCGACGGATTTAATATGACTACAACTTCAGGTGCTTTTACCGCTGTTGCGGGAACTGCCTTAAACGGAACCACTGAAATAAGACACACTGCAAGAAAAGTTCCCGTAGCTGGTACAGCAACTTGGACATTTAACTGGACCGCACCTGCAACTGGAAATAGCAATGTTTCGTTTTTTGTTGCTGGCAATGCTACAAATGGAAACAATGGTACGTCGGGTGATCAATGGAATCAAACAAGCACTTCCATTATTAAAAATGGACAAGCTCTTGCAGTAACAGCAGGATTAAACCCAATAACTTGTAATGGCGGAACAGCGACTATTTCTGCAACAGGAGTTGGTGGAGTTCCACCATATACTTATCAGCGAAATTCAGCAGCTTTCCAAGCATCAAACATTTTTACAAATAATAGTGCTGGGACTTATACAATAACAGTAAAAGATGCAAACAATGCAACTTCAAGTACCGTTGCCACATTAGCACAACCTTCCTTGATTGTACCCGCCGCCTCAGCATCGGCAATAGCCTGTAATGGAGGTACATCAACCATAACTGCGAGCGCAACAGGCGGCACCGGTGCTTATAATTATAGATTAAATACAGGTACTTTTCAGGCCTCTCCAACATTTGCAGGTAATCTAGCAAGCACATATACAGTAACTGTGCGTGATGCGAACTTATGTACTCGAACTACTACCATTAATATTACACAACCAACATTACTTGCCTTTACTGTCCCAACAATTACACCACCGGCATGCAATGGTGGTACAGGTTCAATTTCAGTCACCGCAAACAATGGTACAGGTACTAAAACTTATACCATTTCCCCATTAGGACCGCAATCGAATACAACGGGTTCATTTACTGGTTTAACTGCACAGCCTTACACTATTACAGTTGCAGATGCTAACAATTGTACACGTTCGACAACGGCAACAATGACGCAACCAACTACAATCAACTTTAATTCTCCAACGATAGTTCAACCCTCTTGTTCAACCAACGGAACGATAAATATTACTGCAAGTGGTGGAATCGGTGCCATGAATTATACGATTAATCCTTTGGGGCCGCAAAGTAATTCAACAGGTGCTTTTACTGGACTCACACCACAAACATATACGGTGACCGCAAAAGATGCGAATAACTGTACAAAAACATCGGTTATAACACTCAACACACCTCTTTGCAATAGCATTTTAAATATTACTGCCTTCATAGAAGGTTTCATGGACCCGAATGGAACAAGTATGGTACCTGCAATGTTTGTAGGTGGTGTAGCAAACACCAACAACACTGATGTAGATGATATAACAGTAAACTTGCATAACAGCGGCTTCCCATATAGCATTATTGCAACCACCACAGCAAGACTAAAAACAAATGGAACAGCTATTTGCACTTTCCCTCCTTTAAGTGGTAGCTATTATATTTCTATAGTTTCAAGAAATGCACTTAAAACTTGGAGCGCTAACTTAGTGACTGTGGGTAATTCTCCATCCAATTATGCATTTCATCAAAATAGCAGCGATGCGTTTGGATCTAATCAAGTATTTATTGGTTCAGTTTGGGCGTTCTACTCTGGCGATATTGATCAAGACGGTTCACTTTCGAATGCCGATTTTTCAATTTGGGAAACTGATGCCAATGATTTTGCATCAGGATACCTCATAACTGATATAGATGGTGATGCCGCTGCGACAAATGCGGATTTTTCAATTTGGGAAGCAAATACAAATAACTTCGTGAGCGTTGTGGAACCATAACAATTTAGTCCCTTATTTTACAGTTCTTCTTCGCTATTAACTTCTTTCAACTTTTCACTACAAACTGAGCTATAAATTCTAGGTGAAACAATTCCCATTTGACGGATTTGCGAATTGAGATTAACTTCGCGAAAAAACTATGCGAAAATTTTTACTCTGTGCCTTTTTACTTCCATTTGTTGCTAAGGCTCAAACTTATACATCTTATTTTACGGGAAATACCAACGATACCATTGCAAGCCCACAAGGTGGCATTTGTTTGATGGGAGGTGCCACTGAAAATGATGAAGCCATGAAATGGTTTTTACAGAAAGCAAATGGTGGTGATATCTTAGTATTGCGAGCAAGTGGATCAGATGGTTACAATGCCTATTTATACAGCCAACTTGGTGTTCCTGTAAATTCTGTGGAGACAATAGTTTGCAACAGCGTAGCCGCTAGCACAGAAACCTATCTTCAAGATAAAATTGCAAAAGCTGAAGGAATTTGGTTTGCGGGTGGAGATCAATGGAATTATATTTCTTACTGGCGTAATACTAAAATCGATAGCCTTATCAATGTTGCGATACTCTCTCGAAATATTGTAATTGGTGGTACAAGTGCTGGTATGGCTATCATGGGTAAATATTATTTCTCAGCACAAAATGGAAGCGTTACCTCAGCAACTGCAATGATGAATCCGTATGACAATTTAGTGCAAGTGTCTAATCAAACTTTTCTTAAAAATAATATACTGAATAACACAATTACCGATACGCACTTCGATAATCCAGATCGAAAAGGACGAATTATGACCTTTATCGCGAGAGCATTAAAAGATAATAATGTGCCATTAAAAGGAATCGCGTGTGATGAGTATACCTCTGTTTGTATAGAACCTAATGGAATCGCAAAAGTTTACGGTGATTTTCCTACCGAGGATGACAATGCTTATTTTATTCAGCCTAATTGCGAATTAGCAAATTTTGTTCCAGAAACGTGTATCGCAAATTCTTCGCTTACATTTAATTACAATGGCAAAGCAGTTAAAGTTTATAAAGTAAAAGGCACTTCAACCGGAGCGAATACCTTCAATTTACAAGATTGGAAAACTGGCAGCGGTGGTGCATGGGAAACATGGAGTGTTAACTCGGGTGTATTTGCTGAAGCATCTAGTGTAGTTATTAATTGTTCTCCGGCTTCGCTTGCAAATCATAGTATTGAAAACTCAATTTGGGTATATCCAAATCCAAGCAGCACTTTCATAAATATTGAAACAGACCAACTTATTGAATCAGTAAGCATTTTAAATTCAATTGGACAAATTGTATTGCGAAGAAAACCGTCTGATTTTAAAACAAAGTTGGATATAAGAAATTTACAAAGAGGAATATATCAAGTAAAAATTGTGACTAATGCTGGCTCGATGCAGCAAGCGATTACCGTGAATTAATACAGCTATTGCCCTAGCATAAATCTAAACATCACACCACCTCTCGTTGTGGTGATTGGAAATGCATTCGAAACATATGGAATACTCATCCTTCTATCATAAAAGAAGCGTAAGGTTAGGTTATCTGAAATAATATAATCGATGGATGGCGAAATGGAAATTACTTTTTGCCCCCTAGTAACACGTACCTCTCGTTGGTCTAATCTATTGATTGTTGTGTAATCATCTCGAAGGGAGAAGTCCGCTTTTAAATTCACATCACTTTTTCGTTTATTCAATCCGAAGTAAGGTGTGTTGATGGTGAAGTCTTTTAATCGATAACCACCACCAATGGTAATTTCTTTACTTTTAGTTTCACTCAATTGAAAATCAATTAAGCTCATACTCAATGTTCTTGCTTTTTTGAATTCGACATGAATATTCAATGAATTCTTGAAAGTTGCATCTATTCCTAATAAGGGTCCAAAATTCTCGGTTATTGTCATATTAGGCACCAAAAAATAAGGTACATAATTGCCCGAGATTGAATCAATAAATGATGGGAATCCCAATGCAAACTGATCACGATATTGCAAAGCAGATGTGTAGCTATTCATGGCCAAAGAGCCAGTGTATGCATGCGATAGCGTAAAGCTCTGTATGATTTCTTTAAATGCCTTTGTTCGTGAAAGTCCATTATAATTAATTCTCCAGTTAGGCATTGGTAGAATATTTTTAAAAGGATTAGAACGAATCGTGCTATTATCATTCGAAAGTAAAGGATAGTCTTTTGCATCTTTACCTGTATAAGCAGCTAAAAATGCAGGAATCAATACATCTTGAGAATAGCGTAAATAGCCTTTAGCGTAATTGGGATCCTCAGGAGCTTGCAAGCCTGAGGTGTAAGGATTGATAAGCCCTAAACGATTTGATATAATTTCTCGATTCCTTTCAAACTGATCAAAGGCACGCGATGTTGATGTCAATCTTTCCTTCGATTGAAAAATAGTATTAATCGCTATATATGAAATGTTGAAACCTCCTGTTTCATAAGGATTTAAATGAATGAAATCATTAGTACCGCCAATTGTATCCTTAAATAATTCGCTATGCGCTTTATTGAAAGTTTTATTCAGCATGAAATCAACTTTAAAATCTTTAAATGGTTCAACGTTCACATTTAAATTCAAGGTTTGCGAATATTGCTGCAAGAACAAATTATTAAATAGTGAATCGCGAGTCAATACATTATCTCTACCCTTCCCTTCAAGCCAAAGTCTATCAGGTTGAAGACCAAACGCATAGTCTAAGCCAGGTTGCATGCTTCCAAAATTCATACCTACATTGCGCGTGCTGTCCATATAACCAGGTATTGTCGAACCTAAATTTTCATTGTAATTAAAATTAGCTCGCTTAACCATCATCAATAAATTACCCACTGATCGTACAAAATCACCAGGCACATAAGGACCTTTTTTCTTTTTCAATTTTGCGGCTGCTTTCTTGTCTTTTGCGCTGACAGCTCCTTTTGCGGTATCTTTTCCTTTCAAACTATCTTTCCCACTTTTAGCGGTACTTGATTTATCATTCCGTGAATTTTCTTTGATCGGATCTTTAATACTGCCAAGTTCTTCATTCTCCTTTTTAACTTTCTCCTCATTCATAATGCGGCGTTTATCTTTGTCAGTGAATTGCTCTGAAAGCAATTCTTCTTCACTTTTTCCTCTCGAGTCATTCCTTGATCTTTCTTTGGATTTACCATCTTTTTCCACTTTTTCATCGCTTGTGCCAGATTTAGGTTTTTGCTTAGAAGACTGTGGTGTTGCTCTCTTAGGTGCACTAATAGTTCTTAGTAATTTCGATTTATTGTATAGGGTGGCAAAATTAAATTCACCATTAACTTGTTTCGTTTGCGTATTCGCGATGGTATTGCCTAGACTTTTAGCGAGTAACGATGCACTTGTCCAAGTATAGGTAGCCGCATAACTACCCCGCAAATTTGTCCAATCCAGTAAAGGGAATTTACTCATGGGGGCATTATAGTTGGCATTAAAACTCTGCGTAAAATTAGTATTTCTACCAAGCCTCATAATATTATCACGTAAACTATCTTTTTTTGCTTGGGTATTTATTTCCCCATAGGGTTCATCAATTCTAGCTTGGTTCGCAGCAGTATAATCAAACGACAAGGATTTTGTTAAATCCCAACGCATATTATAATTTCTATTCCAAGTAAAAAATTTAAAGAAATTTGGTTCAATCGGATAAGGACCTTCATCAATATTACGTAACTGTAATTTACCAACTGTTCTATCAATCGTGTTTCGGATTGTAAAATTTGAAGGCAATAAATTAAAATTAAAATCACGAATCAATTGAAAGTATTTTCGCTTAGATGGAATCAATTTCTTGAAAGGTTCAATGGGTTTAGTTTTAGGCGCGAAAGTATACCCAAACGAGGCTTTATGTTCATCCAGTTGATCATTCTCAACTAAGGGATTTCGTTTTACAGTTGAAGTATAAGAATAGCTTGCATCGAAATTTTGCAAATCCCAAGGTTGCTTGTGTTTATTATTGGTAGGGGCTACTCTTACATTTTGGAAATTAACACTTTTAATGGAAGTAAAATCTTGAGCTGCTTTTTTTACAGAGTCCCGAGCAGCACCAGCGTAATCTTTTAATTTATCTTCCAATTTCACATCCATATCATATGGATCGTAAATTGGATTACTGGCTGTTTGCGAATAACCCGCAAAAATTGGTAATTGCACACCCCACGATTTAGGTACTAATTTACCAGCATTGATATTGGCTGCCACGTCAAATTGTCCATAGTTATCTCTAAATCGTTGATTTACTTTTTGGTCAATATTACCATAACCCGCAGTGTGCATACTTCCACTCGCTTTGATATTCCCGATATCAGCTAACTGAACCTCCACTTTACCCATTGCAGCAAAACCTCCATCTTCATCTAGACTTGATAAACGTAATTCATTGAACCAAACCTCAGCACATTTTTTTGCACCGTCATCATTCGGATCATTGGGCGTTTTCTTAGGATTATGAACGCCTAACATAGCCATCTTTACATCTCCTAAATTAGGATTGCCTACAATTCGTATATAATTACCTTTACTATCTTTCACTTCATAAGGAATTGCAAAACTAATCCCTGCTTTATTACGTGCTTGCTTCGCCTTTATCAGATCTTCAAACAAGATACTCATTTCATTTTCTTCGGGCCAAATAGCTCGGGGATCGCGTGTACCTGGTGGTGTTACTTTCAAAGGCACCTGATATTCGTAGTAGTTTGAAACAAAATCACTTCCTAATCGAATAAAACCTCTTACATCATTGTCTCTTAATCCAATTTTTTCACCGTAGGACTCTGCATGCATAAACAATTTTAATTCCTTGAACTGTCGCATATCCATTCCCAATGCTTTGAAAGCTCCTTTCGAATTTCCATCTTCCAAATCGCAAACTTGTATCGATAATGACTGTTCATTCTGTAATACAGTTTGTGCATTAGATACTTGCATTTGTTGACGTAAGATACCCGGTGGGGTTACATAAGGTATGGGTGAACGACCGCTATTTTCCTCAATACTCACACTGGATATATTAAACAAAGTCGCGTTATCGTCATCATCAGGAATTAATTCATCAGGGTTCTTAAGCGAGAAATTATAACGACGCCAGATATTTCGACCTAATTCCAATCTGGCAAAACGAAGAATCGTTGTATCTTGAAAACCAGTAAGATACATTCTCATAAATCGGATTGATTTAAAGTCAGGGATACCATTTACTCGATTGGTAAATTCTTTCAAAGGAATACGAAATTGATACCAAGTTTCATCACTTTTATTTCCATTAGGTAAGGGAACTTGCGTAGTTATTTTTGAAATGATATGATTGGTGCCATCTTGCATGTTAGGCTTCAAATCGATACGATATTGAAAGTAAGCTTCGTTCTCGTTCAAAGTATTGTCTCGATTAATATCCTCAGCTTCCGGAATATTCGTAAATGCATTTGAGAATTGGGTATTATTAGTTGTTGCCGGAGAGTTCCCTTGCGGATTATTAAATTTCGTGTAACGTGCTAAAGGCTTTAGTTTCTCATTGTCATAATCTTCTCCTCTAAAATGGTGATAATCATCATTCGCTGGATCTTTTTCAGCATCTAAATAAACCTTGGAATTAGTAGTAAAATTAGTACTCAACTCACTTAAATAAGTACCAAATTGAGTTTTCTCCTCGTCATTCGTCATACCATCATAACCAACATCTTGTGCCGATCTAGCGTTGGGGTCGTTGTCAAAAGCGGGTGTAAGTTGTTGCTGAAACTTAGGAATTTTACTCCAATTACTGATATCCACTTTCGAATTATCAACCGGAAAAGGCAAGCCATTTTCAAATGCTTTACGCGAATCTTTTAGTATATCTTCCGAAATATTACCTAAATCTATAACGAAACTACCTCCTGGGTCATTAGGTCGATACTTGAATGGATCCATCAACCAAAATTCTATAAACTCTACATTCGAGGTTTCAAAATCACTAAAATCGATTGGACGCATAATACCTGCCCATCTTTTTTGTGGATTCAACAACTCGCCGTTTGAATTAATTTCAGATGGTGAAGATTCGAAATTATAAGGACCTTTTTGTTTTGGGAAATAGGCTAAGTCCAAGGTAGTTAAATTACCCTGCAAGGCTGTGAAGGTTCGATTCACAAACACATCTTGCTGTTGCACCAGTCGAATGTAATGGTTCGATAAAGTACTTGTGTCTTTTTTCAAGTGCTCTGGCATACAAGTTTGAGAAGGGTCTGCCAAGCAGGGATCTAGATTATACCAAGCGAGTTTAGCTCTATTTTTTCCATACTTCCAATCATTTACCAACGAAGACTCTGGGAACATTTCATTACCAGACCTGTCCAATGCATCTGCTGGGGTACTAGACAAAGACCAAGTCATCACTGGAAATTTTAAATCATAACTACTTCTTGTTCCTTCAAAATCATCAATATAAATATTTCCTTGCCCATTTGCATCATTTATAAAGCGGCTGTGACCTGGAATAAGTTGTGCAACTTCGCCACTCGCGTTAATCATTGAAGGTGCCGAAGTTTGAATAATTGGCAATCTATCCAAAAAACGAGTCAGAGATGGTGCGTCTGCCTGATAATTTGCATCAAATCCAAGCACTGTATTTTTAATAGGATCTTCACCAAAATTTACTTTGTTGAAAAATGGTCTTTCACTTAATCGCAACATGGTACCTCCAATGGTAAAATTATTATTGATAAAATAATCGGCCCGAGTGCCTAAAAAGTTTTGTACTTGCACCCCAAAAATGGCATTATTTTCATAGGATACATTAATAGGGATACCTGAATTTAAAATCCCTGAATTAAGAATTCTCAATTTACCAATTCCATAATCAATTGAGTAATCGACATTCTCAGTCAATCGTGTACCACCAGCTGAAACCGCAACTGATCCTTGTGGAATATTAAAACCGCCCAAATAAATTTCTGCTGCATTGGCAGATTGGTAAGAACCTTTAATTAAAAACCGATTGAATTGAGGAAACTGAATCGCCACATTCTTAGTTGAGTCATATAAAAAGTTATAAAGATATTTTCTTTCGAGTTGAGTGCTGCCTCCAAAATATTTTTTCAAATCTTCTCCGAAAGGCTCCAACACCGGGAAAATAATTTTACCTTGTTGCGAGTTGATTGTGATACCTTCTATATAATCGAATCGCCCATCTGCCTGTGGATCATTTTGATTGTTTAATCTATCTAGATTAAGTAAAGTAATTAATGGAATACCTGCACTAGGACCTTCAGGTAAATATCTCTTCTCTCCACCACCTGGATCGAGATACATTACGTTCAAAATAAAATTATCCTTACTCACACCGCTCGCGCCTAAAGCATATACATTTTTCATCATCAAATCCCATAATGGAACCGTTGGATCAGGCGATGTAGACTTCAACATTTTTAAGTATAGCAACTTTGGATTAGAACTATCAGGTGGTAAACTCTGTGAGAATTCTCCAACTTGATAAACCTTTCCATTATTTGTGTATTCCATGGCAATACCCACTACATCATCGGGTTGCAATTGAGTATTTAAACTTAAAAAACCAAGTTGTGGATGAAAGGTAAATTCTGTTGGGTTTAATTTTCTTGCAAAAGTCTTCTCAAAATCAACTCTTTGCTTCAATCCTAACGACAAAAGCGCGTTTGAGTATGTGCCTACTTGTCGTGTGCCTGGTATTTGTTGAATTTGTTGGTATAAAGTATTTGCATTGTTATCAGCATTGTCCGCTGCGCCTTTAGTAAATTGAGTACGGTAGGGTGTAGCTTCGCCTAAATCTTGTAAAGCAACGATATCTCGTGCATTCTCAGTAATTCCATTTCTATTGGTAACCCAAACTTCTATACGATTAATGGTATTGAGCGATTGAATAACAGGAAAATTTTCAAGTGCTTTGTTATAACCTCGGCGAAAAGAGTGAGATACCAAAAAATGTCTAAAATCTTCGTAATTATCAGATTGAATCGAAAAATTTTGCGTTTGTGCACCACCTTTTATTTGTAAAGATTCGCGTTTAGATTTCTGCTGCGATACAACGGTGTTCAAACGCAAACGTCCAAATTGTAATTGCGATCGAATACCAAATAATGATTGAACCCCTTGAATCAAATTGGTTCTTAAGGGAAATGAAATATAGCCTGCTTCTAATTCTTTAATAATATCGTCATCTTGCCCTGTGTATTGCAATTTCATTTGGTTATCGAAATCGAAGGTAGCGCGATCATTGTAGTTAAAATTCATGCGCATCTTTTCACCCACCTTCGCAAGCAAATTGATATTCATGTTCATGTTGAAGTCGAAAATGCCGTATTTCTGTGCGCTCTGCACCAAGGTCGGATTTTTTACATTTTGCCAATTACCGCCGAAAAATAAATCCACATTTCCTTGTGGTTTTACTTCGATATTACTTCCTCCAAATATTCGATCAAACAAGGCATTACCCAGATTCACTTTGGGTATAATGCCTCCCTTCTTCGAAAGTTGGCTAATAGTATTTGCACGTTTACGGAAATAAGCGTTCTCATCTTTGCGAGATTGGTAACGCATAAACTCTTCAAACGACATGGTAGAAGGCGCCCGATAATAGGTTTCGCCAATTTTTTCGCTGATAGAAAATTCGTTGGAATCACCATCGTATTCAACTGTTGTTTTCAAGTTTGAAGGATCTTTCAAATCGAACTGCGAAATTGGCGGTGTGAGTATTTTATCTGTAGTTCTATCTTCTATTTCGAAGATTAGGGTATCTTTTTTCTGTGTATCGGGTGAGTCAACAGGTGTTTCTAATAGACTTGGAACATTCTCAAAATCAAAATCGTGACTAATCGCGAATGGCTTTGCATCACTTACGACCAATACACCAAAGGTGATAGCTGCAAGCGCAAGGGTTTGAAAACTATATGTAATAATTTGTTTGAGCAAGCCAATTATAGATTTTTCAGCGCTAATTTAATCGTTTCTTCCAAATTTAGGTCTGCCTCTTGTTTTAATACTTTTTGTAATGCATTTTGTGCAGCTAATCTAGCTATACCTAACGACATCAAGGCATTTAACGCATCATTTTCTAAATTATTGTGTGCGACATCCAATTTATTTTCGCTTTCTGGCAATTTCATCATCTTATCTCGCAATTCAAGAATCAATCTTTTGGCAGATTTAGCCCCTATGCCTTTAATTTTTTCCAAAGTACGCTCATCTCCGTTTAAAATCGCTTTGCGAATGTCGTCTGGTTTCATGCTAGAAAGCATCATCCGAGCCGTTGACGACCCCACACCACTTACTGATATTAGATATAAAAATATATTTCGCTCTTCTTCATCAAAAAACCCATAAAGTGTGTGGGCATCTTCTTTAATTTGAAGGTAGGTAAACAATTTACCCGATTCGGCTTGCTGAATATTCGCATAGGTATGCAGACTAATATTTACTTCATACCCTATACCTTGAACTTCCATCCAAACCATAGCCGGTGATTTGGTTACATACTTTCCAAGCAGAAAAACTATCATAAGGCTCACAAATATAGGATAATGCTTGCAATGTATTTCCTCTGATTATTCAGGGCGGCCGAGCGGGCTTTGCGTTCCAATCTTTTTGCTTGTGGCAAAAAGGATTTACACTACAATCCCTGCCGCGATACGTTTCAAGTCGAAGTCCATCCTAAGGGGACTTCTAGGTGTATTGTGGCCTCAACAATTTGATTTTACTTAGTCTGATTTGCGACTACTTTACTAACTATTTCCATAAAATCAGGACATACAACTTGTGTTAAATATTCTCCGGCCATTCTCCCGATTGCCTCTCCAAATTTATCATCTATTTCAACATGGGCCATTTTGCCTAATTCTTCCATGAATGCTATCGATGATTCTTGCTCGAAGAACTTAGCCATCATTTCTCCAAAAACAGTCATGCTATTCGCTTTTTCCAGTTTGCTTTTATTCTCTACCAAATAATTACATAACCCTTGACTCACTTTCTCCATGATTGGAAATGCATTTTCAGTTAAACCCAATTCTTTGAGTTGTCCCATCATTTTTGCTTTCGCATTGTTGATGCTCTCTGTTTTATCCTCAGCACTCGGTTTAGCAGCCACCTCTAAAACCAAACTCAAATACAAATCGCATTTATTAGCCAATAATTGGTTTGACACCAACGAACCTATCGTATTATCATCAAGCTTACTACCAGTCTGTATATCCAACAATCTCAATTCGACTTTCGATTCTTCTGCTAAACAGTCTTTTAATACATCTTTTCCTTTTGCAGCATCTTTAAGGTCTTTTTCCTGGCGTTGCAGACAATCACAAGTTTTCGCGGCTATTTTCTGGGTAGTTTTTTGTGCTTCTGCACTGATTTTGTATTGAGCAATAGTTTTTTCAAGTTCTTTTTTTCCATGTTCAACAAATTGATCTTGGGCAAAAATATTGATACTATTAAATACAATAAGGAAGAAGGCAGATAGAGATAATTTTTTCATATCGCAAATATAATCTACCTAAATTATTTGCCATCAAACATCTTTTATCAAAGCAGGTCGTTGCGTAATTTCATGATAGCAAATAACTCCCTTTTTGAAGTAATGAAACACAACACTTTTTCGAGTTTTTGTTTTGTTTAAATGTGCATTTCCACCATGAAATAAATTGGCATGCCAAATGAGCATATCACCTTTTTTCGCCACAAAATTTTTCTTCTCCAATCCAGTATCCTTTATTCGACCTGCAATGAATGCTTCATAGGCATCATACTTTTGTGAGCCTAGCATCCAAGCATTGCCTTCGTTGTTATAATCGCCATTTAAATAATAAGGCAACAAATGCGAACCTGGATAATAATGCAGAGGACCATTGTCTTCATTAATATCTTCAAGTGCGAGCCAAACACCCAATAGGCCGCCAAGCGGGAAAGTAGTCATGTGGATACTATCTGAATGGGTATCTTGTTCGCTACCCATCATAAAATTAATGCTTTGAAATAAAACAGCTTCTCCTTGCAACAAAGCATGTAGCAACTCATTCAAATTTTTATCGTTACCAACGGCCTGTAAGGATTTGTATTGATGAAATGCAAACATGATTTTATTGTTGTTCACAAATTTCAAATTGCCATTCGACAATCCTGTTTCAATATCATTATTTATCTCATCTATCTGTTCGTGGCTCACGTATTGTTCTAAAATAGCGAAACCATTTTTTTGAAAATCTAATAAGCTTACGCGATTCTTAGCATTGGTATTTTTAAAAAAACTACAATTTTGAAGGTTAATTGTTGCTTCTGTTGATAGCGAGTTTGCATTTACTGTTGCAAAGTCTTTACTCGAAATGCTACTGAAATATTTCTTCTTGAGTCCAATTACTTTATAGAGCGATTCATTTTGCTTCAATTCTTTTCGATGAAAAAAATTATAAATTACATAAGTTAATTTGAACCTCCGTAAAAACTCAATCATTGATTTCATAAATGACTTAACTCTTTTTTATTGAAAATTAAAATTAGAAAGATAGTTCTCGCGGCAACGATAGAAGTGAAAATCCTTTTGTTGCTTCCTTTAAAAAAACAAGGTCAACAAAAGATTGAAACGAATAGCGTGTCTGCCGCCCACTTCTTATTTTGTTTTACAGAAATCCTTTTTCCTTCATCCAGGTGTCGTTATACACTTTACCAACGTATCGGCTTCCATGATCGTGTAATATCACCACCACTAAATCGTCTTTAGTGAATTTATCTTTCAATTGCAACACGCCTTGAACCGCAGCACCTGCGCTACTTCCGCAGAAAAGGCCTTCTTCCAGAGCCAGCCTTCGACACATCAATAAACTCTCTTTATCTGCAACTGTTTCCATATGATCTATTACGCTTCTATCATAGTTATCAGGTAAAAAATCTTCCCCCATTCCTTCAACCATATAGACTTTTGCTAAGCTTTCATCCACCTCACCTGTATCGAACCAATGTTTCAATAGGCTGCCTGCTGGATCGATACCTATACATTGTACGGCTGGATTTTGTTCTTTTAAATATTTGGCAGTGCCACATAAACTACCACCTGTTCCTGTACTTACAACATAAGCGGTAATTTTACCTTCAGTTTGGTGCCATAATTCAGGACCTGTGCTTTCGTAATGTGCTTGTCGATTGCTCAAATTATTGTACTGATCGGGTAGCCATCCATTACGTTCTTTGGCAATACGCTCAGCTACTTTGTAGTAACTGCGAGGATCATCAGCTGGGACATCTGTTGGACAAACAAAAACTTCAGCACCCATTGCACGCAAAATATCAACCTTTTCTTGACTCATTTTACTTGCCATGGTAAATACACACTTATAGCCTAAGGCAGTTGCTGCCAGCGCCAAACCCATACCTGTATTTCCGCTTGTACATTCAACTATCGTACCACCTGGTTTTAATTTGCCCGAAGCTTCCGCATCGCGAATTAATTTTAAAGCCAAACGATCTTTGATGCTATTGCCAGGGTTAAAATATTCAACTTTGGCATAAACTGGGCAAGGGAAATCCTTCGTGATAGAATTTAATTTAATTAAAGGCGTGTTGCCAATGGTTTCAATAATATTATTGTAAACTTTTTTTTCTGCGTTCATGCCGCGAAGATATGAATTTCGACCAAACGACTTATGATAGAGTGAATGTTTTGTGCTTATTGAGATCTATAAAATACCATAACAGTTTTCAAAGCTTATGTAAGCTTCTCAACACGAGTTGCATCAATAGGTTGTGTGCTCAATAATTCGGGTGGCTTAACACCTCCTTTCGCAGCCATGCGTTTTCAAACTTCAATGGCTTCTTTGGGATTGTAACCAGTCATAGCCATAAAGATCATGCCCATTTTACCCGCTTCTAATTCGTGTTTAAGAGAAAACGCTAAAATCCCTAACCCTGAACTCACCCCAAATGCTTGATAGAAAGTATTGTTTACTTGCGAATTGTTAGAGATCTTAACATCACCTATAAGTGCAAGACCCTGAGCCAACATTGATTGTGTTATGCGCTCGCTACCATGTTGAGCTAAAGCATGTGATACTGCATGGCCAATTACAGCCGCCAAAACTGCCTCATTAGCTGTGTAACACCCCTGAGTAAACAACCGCCTTATCCACTGCCATACAACATGCGTTCACTTCATTACTATTTATTAAGTTGAACTCCTAATTGTAACCTAGTAATTCTTCAGTAAGATTTTATTGATGTCATGTAAAGATTCAACGCCCTGCTCAAACGCAAGCCAACCTTTGCTAAAATAGCTGCTTCTGCTGTATTTTTTAGAGGTGGATTTGTATTTAAAATCATCTGTATTAAGTTAATGACAAACTTTGCATAGTCGATTCAGGAATTAAAGCTAAACGACGACGACCTGTTAGTGCAACACGAGAACAAGAGTAAAACGAAGGGCCTAATAAAGAGACAATAATTACTTTTTTGATCTCATTTTGATGTCAAAAGTAGGTAGTAAGGCTTACTAGTTTATATATAGCAATTAGTCTGAATGAAAACCCCAAACAATCTAAATTCAGTTATTCGAAAATGTGGGAACTATTAAGAAGCTGTAATTCAATTTTTTAAGGGCTCTGGCTACACGTTCTAAATTGGCTTGTGAGTAATAAAACAGGCAAAAACACTTGAATTCTAGTGTCTCGAATCCTATTGTTTAAGGTGGACTCAAGTTTAGTTTACTTAATGAGGCTAAGACGAATTATTTACTTAGTTTTTCAGCGAATACTTTTTTAAACTTATCCAATTTCGGTTGAATCACAAATTGGCAATAACCTTGTGTCTTATTCTGATTGTAATAGTCTTGATGATAATCCTCAGCTTTGTAGAATTTGGTTAAGGCTGCGATTTCCGTGACAACTGGTTTGTCATATACTCTCTCATCATTGAGTTTTTTCTTATAATCAAAAGCCTTTGCTTTTTGATCTTCATTATGATAAAATATAACTGATCTATATTGAGTTCCAACATCGTTGCCCTGTCTATTTAATTGTGTCGGATCATGCGCTTGCCAAAAAGCGGCTAATATTTCATCATAAGAAATTATGCTTGCATCAAAAGTTACTTGTATAACTTCTGCATGACCGCTATTCCCACTGCATACTTCTTTATAGGTAGGATTTTCTGTAAAACCACCTGCATAGCCAGACTCCACTTTAGTAACACCTTTCAACATTAGTAATTGAGCTTCGGTGCACCAAAAACATCCACCTCCAAAAGTCGCTTGCTCAATTTTACTTTCTGTAACATTCCCTTTTTTTTCTTCCATGGCCTTAAATACTTCTTTATTTTTTAGTTTTGATTCTTGTGCACCACAACTTGTAAAAATCGTTACAAGGCTCATCATGATGCTAAACAATTTTATTTCACGCATAAGAATTTATTTTTTATCAAAGTCAAGAATTACAGAATTGATGCAATAACGTTTGTAAGTTGGTGGAGGTCCATCATCAAAAATATGCCCTAAGTGTGCATCGCATCTTCCGCACATCACTTCAACACGCTGCATACCATGTGTATTATCATCAGCATATTTCAAACTAGACTCGGCAATAGGTTCAAAAAATGAGGGCCATCCACATGAACTTTCAAATTTGCCTTCGGATTTAAATAAAGGATTGCCGCAAGCTTT